>Ga0208718_1000026_pt1 | contig 42396 bp, 38 predicted proteins | sample LakMenE29Apr09ns_FD_150743 | JGI IMG/M metagenome (GOLD analysis project Ga0208718, IMG submission 150743) | Freshwater microbial communities from Lake Mendota, WI - 29APR2009 deep hole epilimnion ns (SPAdes) | ecosystem: Environmental > Aquatic > Freshwater > Lake > Epilimnion/Euphotic zone ...
CGGAAGTGAAATGGAACGGAAGTGAAATGGAACGGAAGTGAAATGGAACGGAAGTGAAATGGAACGGAAGTGAAATGGAACGGAAGTGAAATGGAACGGAAGTGAAATGGAACGGAAGTGAAATGGATTGTTGGAACAACAAAGGAAGAAAAGAAAGGGAAACAGAACAAACAAAAACAATAAAGAAATAAAAGAAATGGAACGGAAGTGAAATGGAACGGAAGTGAAATGGAACGGAAGTGAAATGGAACGGAAGTGAAATGGAACGGAAGTGAAATGGAACGGAAGTGAAATGGAACGGAAGTGAAATGGAACGGAAGTGAAATGGAACGGAAGTGAAATGGAACGGAAGTGAAATGGAACGGAAGTGAAATGGAACGGAAGTGAAATGGAACGGAAGTGAAATGGAACGGAAGTGAAATGGAACGGAAGTGAAATGGAACGGAAGTGAAATGGAACGGAAGTGAAATGGAACGGAAGTGAAATGGATTGTTGGAACAACAAAGGAAGAAAAGAAAGGGAAACAGAACAAACAAAAACAATAAAGAAATAAAGATTTCTTTTACATTGACGCATCTTTTTTAGCTTCAACTTTACGGCATGATAGTGCCATTTTGTATCTGTTGTTAAATCTTTTTTCTGGACCAATGTTTATTGATGGGTGACATTCATTAACTTATCGAAAAGTTTGATTTTTTAGCTTTAGTAAATTACGAACTTTTCAAATTTTTTCAAGGAAAATAGTTCAGTAGGCAGAACAGTGGTTTTCAAAACCAAAGGTCAAGGGTTCAAGTCCCTTTTTTCCTGAAGTACTCGGTTTTTCTAGCTTTATTTTAGAGGTAATTTTCTATGGTTCAGCTTACCGAAAACTAAGAAAAGAATATATTGACTGCAAAAACCGGTACGTTAAAACTAGTTTAATCCTAGAACAATATTATGAGTTCCAGTTATGACTTGAGACCTAGTATTTTTGGCAAATTTATAAATTTAAGTTCTTCAAATGATTACAGTAATTCTAGTTTTATGTCTTCTTTTGTTACCAAAACAATACGATGAAGTAAAAACTATTTATTATCCATTCTAGATGGGCATTTAATACATTACCCAAGTCCATTAAACCTAACGTACGCTTGAAGTTTTGGGTCTTCTGCTGGGATATGTCTAATTATTCAGATTTTGTCTGGGATTTTTTTAGCGATGCATTATACCCCACATATTGATCTTGCATTTAGTAGCGTAGAGCATATTATGCGAGATGTAAATAACGGTTGATTAATTCGTTATATTCATGCTAATGGAGCTTCTATGTTTTTCATCGTTGTCTACTGTCACATATTTCGTGGCCTATATTACGGCTCTTACATGCAGCCACGGCAATTACTTTGGTGTTCGGGTGTTCTTATTTTTATTTTAATGATGGGAACAGCCTTTATGGGGTACGTACTTCCTTGGGGTCAAATGAGCTTTTGGGGCGCCACTGTTATTACTAGCTTAGTAACCGCAGTCCCAGTTGTAGGTCACGCGATAGTTGATTGATTATGGGGGGGGTTTACCGTAAGTAATGCAACGTTAAATAGATTTTTTAGCTTGCATTTCTTTTTACCATTTGTAATTGCTGCTTTAAGTTTAATACATTTGGCACTTCTGCATAAGGATGGTTCAAACAATCCATTAGGAGTAGATAGTAAAGGAGATAAAATTCCTTTTTATCCTTATTTTGTGGTGAAAGATTTATTTGCGTTTTTCTGCTTTTTAACTTTTTTTGGTGTTTTCGTTTTTTATTTCCCAAATGCGCTAGGTCACCCAGATAACTATATACCAGCGGATCCTATGCAGACACCCGCCCATATCGTACCTGAATGATATTTTTTACCCTTTTACGCAATTTTACGGTCTATCCCTGATAAACTTGGAGGTGTAGCAGCAATGGTTGGCGCACTTATTGTTTTATTTCTAATTCCATTTATAAATACATCTGAAATCCGAAGCACAACTTTTAGACCTATCTTTAAAATTTTTTATTGGTTACTTGTTGCTGATTTTTTACTATTAGGTTGAATTGGTCAAAAACCTGTCAAAGATATCTACGTCGTAGTAGGCCAGGTTGCTACAGTATTTTATTTTTTATTTTTCGTTATTTTAATCCCAGCAATAGGTATTTTGGAAACGAAATTGTTATCATATAAAAGTAAATGCAATAATTTTGATTTTCGGTCTTAAATGAGAAGGCATATTGATTGACACACAAAAAAAGGGAATGATTCAAGCTGTCCAAGAGGAAACTAGTTTTTAAAGTCTTTGCAATTGAATATTTTAATTAGCAACTATTCGTTATAAGTTAGTTTTTATAATTTCATAGTAAGATGTAGTGCACGATATTATTTTGTATAAAATTTTTCCTAAACTAAAATTTAAATTTAAGAAAGGAATTCATAACAAAATACTTAAAAACGTGATGAAATACCATCTTTTAATCATTGCAGGTAATTAACTCAATTGGTAGAGCATTTCGTTGTAAACGAAAAAGTTAATAGTTCAAATCTATTATTACCTAATGACGTTAAAAAAAAGAAATTTATTAAAAAAAATAAAAAACTTTACTATCAATTTTGGCCCCCAGCATCCTGCGGCTCACGGTGTGTTAAGATTGGTACTAGAGCTTAACGGCGAAATAGTAAATCGAGCAGATCCTCACATAGGGCTATTACACAGAGGTACGGAAAAGTTAATTGAATATAAAAATTACGTTCAAGCACTGCCTTATTTTGATCGTTTAGATTATGTTTCAATGATGGCACAAGAGCATAGTTATTGTTTAGCAATTGAAAAACTTTTTAATTGCAAAGTTCCAAAACGAGCCCAATACATACGAGTACTTTTTGCTGAAATCACTCGAATTTTAAACCATTTATTAGCTGTAGGTTGCCATGCGATGGATGTGGGTGCAATGACTCCATTTCTGTGAGCTTTTGAAGAGCGAGAAAAGCTCATGGAATTTTATGAACGAGTTTCCGGTGCACGTATGCACGCAGCTTATTTTAGACCTGGAGGATTACAAGTTGATATTCCGAAAGGTTTATTAGATGATATTTATATGTTTACCGAACAATTTACATTAAGGTTAACTGAGATGGAAGACATGTTAACAGAAAACAGAATTTGAAAACAACGGTTAGTAGATATCGGCATTGTAAATGCCAATGATGCTTATCAATGAGGTTTTAGTGGAGTTATGTTACGTGGTTCTGGAATTTATTGAGATCTAAGAAAAAGTCAACCGTATGAAGTTTACGGCCAACTTAAATTTAATATACCTGTAGGCAATAATGGTGATTGTTATGACAGATACTTAATTCGAGTATTCGAAATGAAGGAGTCGTTAAAAATAATTGAACAATGTTTGAATTTAATGCCCGTAGGTTACATTAAAACAAACGATTTTAAAATTTCGCCCCCGACTAGAGTGGATATGAAACAATCGATGGAAGCATTAATACATCATTTTAAAATGTACACTCAAGGTGTTAGTATTCCTGCTAACGAGACTTATATCGGAACAGAAGCCCCAAAAGGGGAGTTTGGCGTATATCTGATTTCTGATAATACTAATAGACCGTATCGCTGTAAAATCAAAGCTCCAGGTTTTAATCATTTACAAGCTTTAGATTTTATGTCTAAAGGACACCTAATTGCTGATGTTGTTACTATTATCGGTACTCAAGATATTGTGTTTGGTGAGGTTGATCGGTAGCTATAATGAGCTTTAAATTAAAATCCTTAAAAATTTTACAGGTTCTCCCAAACGGTTGTGTTTATTTTGATAACTCCGTTTATTTAAAAACCTTTATAAGATATCATTTTTCTAAAGAAAGTTTACTTTCTAATTTTTTAGATAAAAAAAAACTCATTTTAACTAACTCCAATTTTTTTTATAAAAAATACCGTAACTAAATTATCAAGAACTTAAAAAATGAATTTACAATTAACTATAAAAAATATTCAAAATTTGTCTAAAATATGGCCGTTAGAAAAAATTCAATTGCACGGTCAAGAGCTTGTAATAATAGTAAAATCCAAATGATTATACGATACTTTAACATTTTTTAAATACCATATATCGTATCAATTTAATATATTAACGTGCATTACAGGTGTAGATTACCCTAATAACAAGTATAGATTTAAATTGGTTTATGATTTATTAAGTATTCGTTATAATATTCGTGTTAGGATTAAAACATTTACCCACGAGTTGTTTGGTGTCGACTCTTGTGATCAATTATATTTTACAGCAGGTTGATACGAATGTGAGATTTGAGATATGTACGGCGTCTTTTTCAAAAATCATTCAAATTTAAAACGAATTCTAACAGATTACGGTTTTGAAGGACACCCACTTCGAAAAGATTTTCCATTAAGCGGTTTTGTCGAAATGAAGTATAACGAAACAGAAAAAAGAGTAATAAATGAATCCATCGAACTGTGTCAAGAATATCGAACATTTAAATTTTTATCTCCTTGGTAATTATTTTCGTATTGTATGAAAAAACAAACTCAAAAAGATAAAAATCTTAGAAAATCTTTTAATCGACAAGAATTAAATTACATTATTTTAAAAAGCATTGTCAAAAATGAAAACTTATCGTTATTGATAAAGTGGAATGCCGTTTTAAAGCTATCAAATTTTTTGGGTGGTCAAAACAAAACGCGATTTGTTAATAGATGTGTTTTAACTAATCGTAAAGCCAAATTTAATCGAATTTTTAAAAAGTTTTCAAGATTAAGTTTTTTATCACTAGCAAGGTCTGGTGTAATCTCTGGACTAAAGAAATCTTCTTGATAAAAAGATTAAACTACAAATGATTTCATTTATTTTTTTTGCAGAAAATTATTTTCATTCAAATAGTTCGTTGTTTTATACTGAATATAGTGTTATTTTAATTTTTTTATTTATCGCTATTATATTATCCATTATTATTATTTTACTTTCTTATACGTTAGCAGTGCAAAAACCAGAGACCGAAAAATTATCGACGTACGAATGTGGTTTTGAGCCTTATGAAGATGCGCGTCATACTTTCGACGTTAAATTTTATTTAATAGCTATCTTATTTATAGTTTTTGACATTGAAACTATGTTTTTAATTCCTTGGACTAATGTTTTAGCCCAGCTAGATCTTGTTGGGTTTTGATCGATGATTGATTTTATGTTTGAGTTGAGTATTGGTTATCTTTATATTTATTGTATTGGAGCACTAGATATACACTAAGATTAAGTTTTCTATTAGGTGTTAGTATTTTCTTTTTAATTTCAAGAAAGGTGACTGAGAGGTTTAAGGTGAAGATCTGCTAAATCTTTGTATGTTTGTTAATATACCGTGGGTTCGAATCCCATCCTTTCTTAAGATTTTCGGTTCTTTATCAAGACATTGATGGAATATAGCCAAGTTGGTAAGGCCTTCGTTTTTGGTACGAATATTCAAAGGTTCAAATCCTTTTATTCCAAGACACTGTTCGTTACTTTTATTAAAAAGCATGCCTATAAGTGTTTAGTTTAATTCGCTGTGTATTGATTTTTTATTGAAAAAAGTCTTCATCGTCTAGTGGTCAGGACATCGCCCTTTCACGGCGAGAACACGGGTTCGAATTCCGTTGGAGATATTACATAATTTATGCGTATTGATTTTACTTTAGCTAATTACTCAAAAAATTAACAGAGAAACACGGACAAGACGTTAGCGTAAGCAAAACGGCCGGGAATACTAGAATGAGTGAACTTGTCGAGACTACATTCGCTATATGTAGTTTATGTAAGATTTGTTAAAGTAAAATTTAGAAGCATCGTAGGGCATACTTTTTTCTTATAATTTTTAGGTCCTTGGTAGTAATTTTTTTTACTCCCAGAAGTATTTCAAAAATTATAAAATTTATTTTATTATTCTACGAAATTATTTTCTAAAAAAATTTAATTTAAAAGCACATACAACGATCTGTAGGGATCGAAAAAGAGCCTGAAAAAAGCTTAGAGTACCTTTGTGAAAAATATGTGGTAAGTTAGGTTTTTTTAAAGGGTTATTTTCACACTCAAAACGGTTACAGATTATAAAGTTATATCAACAATTGACAGATTAAAAATTGATCGTAACAATGAAATATTTATTTCAAATTTGATGCTAGTTAAGGGAGGGATCAATTCATATGGCAAGTAAATTAATTATTTAAGTAACTTAAACGTTTAATATTGTTGTTGGGTGATAAAATGCGTATTGATTAAATAGGTGAAATGAATATAAAGAGTGAAATAGTTCAGTTGGTCAGAACGTTGGAATCATAATCCAAATGTCGGGGGTTCAAATCCCTCTTTCATTATTTATATATTATAAAAATAAGATACAATTATAATTTTATGTAACTAAAACTTAATCTTTCTTTTAATAAATATCCCGCGTCAGAGAAGAGCAATTGGTCAGCTCGCTAGGCTCATGTTCTAGAGGTTGTAAGTTCGAATCTTACCTTTGACACGTTTGATGCAACTTCTGGCTTTTAGTTTTTAATACAACAAATAGAGTTAAAAAAGCTTATAGCTCAGTTGGTAAGAGCATACGCCTGATAAGCGTAAGGTCAGTAGTTCAAGTCTACTTAAGCTTACTCGATTAAAATATGAGAGAATACCCTGAAACCTACGCGCTCAAGAGTACTTTAGAATTAATTTATTTAAATACTAATACACGATACGGGAATTTATTATAATATTTCGTTCTAATTAAAATTTCTAAATTAATTATTTAAAAATTTTTTGCAAAAAATAAAATTCTGCGTATAAACACCATATGCTTTCCGCACTAGTTATTTCTAAAAAAGTATTTAAATTATTAAAAATTATGTTATACACTCCTTTAGAACAGTTTCAAATTATTTTATTATTTTCAATTAAATTGTTTTGTTTTGATTTTTCAATTACTAATTTAGCACTAGTAAATTTTTTAGTTTTATTTTTTTTTGGTACGATTATTTTTCTTTTTAGTTCTAACGTAAACTACTTGAAAGAGACTAGCTTTTTTTTCATTCCAAGCACATGACAAGTATTAGTTGAAACATTTTATGATACTTCATTACGGTTATTATTTGATAATATCAATAAAGAAGGAGAAAAATATTTTCCTTTTATTTCGGTTCTTTTTACTTTTATTTTACTTAGTAATTTAATTGGACTGATCCCATATAGTTTTACGACAACAAGTCATCTTATTGTTACACTTACTTTGTCTTTTTCTATATTTATTGGTATAAATATAATTTGTATTCAAAGACATAAGTTTCACATGTTATCCTTTTTTATCCCTGCGAATACTTCTTTTGGTTTAGCTTTATTATTAGTTCCTATCGAACTGATGTTGTACATGTTTAGACCTATTAGCTTAGGAGTTCGACTGTTTGCTAACTTAATGGCCGGGCACACACTGCTAAAAGTAATTGTAGGTTTTTCTTGGAGTATGTTACTATTAGAAGATTTTTTAGCAGTTTTTCATATCATACCTTTATTAATTTTAGTTTTGTTAATGGGTTTAGAATTAGGAGTAGCTTTGATTCAAGCTTATGTTTTCGTTTTTTTAACTTGTATTTATCTTAATGATGCTATTAATCTACATTAAGTTACTAAAGTTTTGGCGAATATAACTCAGTTTGGTTAGAGTGCTAGATTGTGATTCTAGATGACATGGGTTCAAATCCCATTATTCGCCTTTTAATTGAATCTTTTTAATACATTAAATGGATACCTCAACGTTAATAATATAAAGAACGTTTGTAAAACGAAATGTTATAGCGAATAATTTTCGTCTATACTTTTTCTAATCATAAAGGAGTTTTAAAAAATTTAAACAAATTTTGATTGAAAAACAATTGAAATTTTTTCAAGCTAGTAAACTGAACCATCTAAGTAACTAGACAAAAAATCAACCGAGAGACTGTGAGTAGTGGCGAGCAAAAGCGGTATAGATTATACTTAAAAGTTAAAAATAATATGTTTAAGTACCACAAACCATAGAAGGTAGCATAAACTTAAAAGCATGCAGTCCTGTAAAACATATTTTAAACTTTGAAGTTATAAAGTAAGATGACACATGTCATGTGTTATCTAAATATTGGGGGACCACCCTCAAAGTCTATAAAATATTAACGATTGATAGCGAAAAAGTACCGTAAGGGAAAGGTGAAAAAGATCTGAAAAGAACTTGAAATTTAATGTCTATAATCCGTTGTAACTTATTTTAAAAGTGACAGCGTTCCTTTTGCATAATGAATCAATGAGTTTATATCAATGGCAAGCTTAAACAGTGAAAAGTGTAGGCTAAAAAAAACTAAGTTTTAAATTGCGCTTAAATAATTAGTCTTTGATATAAGACCCGAAACTAAGTGATCTAACCATGAGCAGGCTGAATTTAAAGCGTTACCGCTTATTGAAGGGCCGAACTCGTGTATGTCGAAAAATACTGAGATGACTTGTGGTTAGGGGTGAAAGGCCAATCAAACTTAGAGATAGCTGGTTTTCTGCGAAATCTATTTAAGTAGAGCGTTTAAAATTCTTTATTTTAAGGTAGAGCACTCGATAAATAAAGGGGACGTAAAGTTTTACTGCATTTAATGAAACTCCAAATATAAAATTAAAAAGATTTTAAACAGACAGACTATGAGTGCTAAGATTCATAGTCAAAAGGGAAACAGCCCACATTATTTGTTAAGGCCCTCAAAAGTAATTAAGTGAAAAAGAAAGTAAAAAAATGTTAATAGCTTAAAGGTAGGCTTGGAAGCAGCCATCTTTTCAAGAAAGCGTAACAACTCATTAGTTTAGCTTTTTAGCATCGAAAATGTATAGGGACTAAAATTACTTGCCGAAACAATAAATTTAAAGCAGACTAATTTATCCTAATTACAAATTAGTCTGCTTAAAATGGTAGCAGAACGTTTTGTATTTTCGAGAAGATTTATAGTTATATAAATTGAAAAAATCAAAAATGAAAATATTGATATGAGTAGCGAAAAACGGTTAAGTGATAACAAACTGCGTCACCTTAAGTTCAAGGTTTATAAGGAAAGGCTAATCCTCCTTAATGTTAATCGGTCCCTAAGATAACAACGAAAGTTCTAATTGATGGGTAATAATTTTTTATTATATTTTAAAGTGACAAAATACAAGCTTAATTTTTAATGATTATTAAGAGTTTTTAAGTATTTTCAGGAAATAGCTTAAAATAATACCGTACTCTAAACCGACACAGGTGAACATATTTAGTAAATTAAGGTGCTTGAGTTAATTGTATTGAAGGAACTCGGCAAAATGACTCCGTAACTTCGGGATAAGGAGTAGCTTTTTAGGTTTAAACCTAAAAAAGCTGTCACAAAATCGAGGACAGCGACTGTTTAATAAAAACACAGGTCTCTGCGAATTTGAAAAAAGAAGTATAGAGACTGACGCCTGCCCGGTGCTGCAAGCTTAATAGAAGAAGTTTTGGCTTCAACTTTAACCCCCAGTAAACGGCGGCTGTAACTCTGACGGTCCAAAGGTAGCGAAATTCCTTGGCATTTAATTGGTGTCCCGCATGAATGGCGTAACGACTGTCCTACTGTCTCCAATGCAATCTCAGTGAAATTGAAATGTCTGTGAAGATGCAGACTACCTGCGGCTAGACGGAAAGACCCTGTGCACCTTTACTATAGTTATAAATTGTAACAAAATTTTTTTTGTGTAGTATACGTGGTAAGTTTTTATTAGGCCATAACGCAAGATATTTGCCTAAACACAAATGAAATACCACTCTTAAAAACTTTTGTTACTCATAATTCTAAAACAGTTTATAATGGGTAGTTTGACTGGGGCGGTCGCCTCCTAAAAAGTAACGGAGGCGTACGAAGGCAAGCTCAAATTGAAAAAACCAATTGAAGAGCACAATAGTATACTGTTTGCTTGACTGAAAGATTGACAGATCGAACAGGGATGAAAATCGGTTATAGTGATCCGATGACTCTGCGTGGAAAAGGTCATCGCTCAACGGATAAAAGGTACGCCAGGGATAACAGGCTAATCATTCTTTAGAGACCCTATCGATGGAGTGGTTTGGCACCTCGATGTTGGATTATCGCATCCTGGAGCTGTAAGTGGTTCCAAGGGTTTGGCTGTTCGCCAAGAAAGGCGGTACATGATCTGAGTTTAGAACGTTGTAAAACAGTTTGGTCCCTATCTACCGTGGGTGTTAAAAATTGAAAGGAGTAAACCCTAGTACGAGAGGACCGGGAAAAGTAAATCTCTGGTGAATCGATTGTTATTAAAATAGCATTGTCGAGTAGCTACATTTGTAATAGATAATTGCTGAAAGCATCTAAGCAAGAAACTAGCCTTGAAAAAAATTTTTTAAAAGTCGTAAAAGATTATTACGTGATAGGTTTAATGTGTAAGAGTTGTAAAATTTTTAGCTAATAAACACTAAAATTAAAATTGTTTAAGATTTAATGATTTTCCCCCAATAAGTATCTGCAATACGTTTTTTTATGCCAATTTAAGATTTAAAGACAAATAAGTTTGAAATTTTATAAATAATTTCAAACAATTTGAAATGAGTTTGATCCTGGCTCAGGGTGAACGCTAATAATATGCTTTACACATGCGAGTTGTACGAAATTTTGTCGTAGCGAACGGGTGAGGAATATGCAATCTTTTATTTTTTTGTATTTGATAAATCAGTTTATCAAATGTAATATTTTGACGTAATGACGAAGCTAATACTAAGTGTTAGACGACAAAGTTTAAAATAAAAATCTACCTTTTAATTCAAAATAAACTATACCTATTAAGATTTTGAATTTTGGTAGGGCAAACTTACTATGTATTTTATAGTAATATTGAATAATAAATTTACATTAAAAAGCTTTATATATTGATATTTCAATTAGTTATAGAGCGTTAAAAGATGAGTTTGTGTAAGATTAGGTTGTTGGTAGAAATAACAGTTTACCAAGCCTTTGATCTTTAGTTGGTCTTAGAGGACGTACAACCACACTGGAACTGAGACAAGGTCCAGGCTATTTTTGGCCAGCAGTGAGGAATATTGGACAATGAACGAAAGTTTGATCCAGCAATATTATGTGAATGATTGACGGCTAATTTTTGGTTGTAAAGTTCTTTCGTTAAAAATGATAATGACGTTAATTAAAGAAGTTTTAGTCCCGGCTAATCTCGTGCCAGCAGCCGCGGTAATACGGGAGGGGCAAGCGTTATCCGTAATTACTGGGCGTATAGCGTCCGTAGATTGTAATATAAGTTATATGTTAAAATTTAAAGCTTAACTTTAAAAAAAGATAAAATACTGTTTTACTTGAGTTAAATACAGAAAAGCAGAATTTCGTGTTAAGGAGTAAATTCCAAAAATACACGAAGGAATATCATTAGCGAAAGCGGCTTTTTAGTACAAACTGACATTGAGGGACGAAAGTGTAGGGAGCGAACAAGATTAGATACCTTGGTAGTCTACACTGTAAATTCTGAGTGCTGTAATTTAAGAAGAATCTTAGATTTTTTAAGCTAACGCTATAAGCACTCCGCCTGAGGAGTATGATCGCAAGATTGGAACTCAAAGGAATTGACGGGAGCCTACAACGAGTGGTGGAGCATGTGGTTTAATGCGATAATCCGCGCAAAACCTTACCAACCCTTGACATATTGAAAAAAATCTGAATTGAAACTCTTTTTTTATTATTAATCAAAAAATTAATTCATTTTCCATACAGGTGTTGCACGACTGTCGTCAGCTCGTGTCGTGAGATGTTTGGTTCATTCCTTTTAACGAGCGCAACTCTTATTTTTAAGAATTTACCTTTTATTTTTAAAGTCAGCTGATTCCTTAACGAGCGTATTATTCGTTTTTGAAAAAACACAGAGTGATTTTAAAAATTTTGCTTTAAAAAGACTGTGAAGCTAAAAATAAAATTTCAAAGGAAGGTAAGAATTAAGTCAAGTCACTGTGGCCCTCATGGGTTGGGCTACACACGTGCTACAATGAAAATGACAAAAAGTAACAAAAAAAATTTTTAGTTAATCTTTAAAATTTTTCTTAGTTCGGATTGTAAACTGCAACTCGTTTACATGAAGGTGGAATCACAAGTAATCGCAAATCAGAACGTTGCGGTGAATACGTACCTTGGCTTTGTACACACCGCCCGTCACATGCAGAAAGTTAATTTTACTTAAAAATTAACTTTTTTTCTATTTTTTTTGAAATAGAAAAACGTTAGTTCATTGAAAAATTAGCAATTTGGATGAAGTCGTAACAAGGTAGCTGTACGGGAACGTGTAGCTGGAACAAATGAAAATCTCAACAGGGGAGCACTAAAATTTGCAATTTTAATGTTTAGGGTTCGAATCCCTTTTTCATTATTTAAATTTAAACTGTATGATAATTAATTCATTTTTTTATTTTTTCTCTTTTGTATTGCTCATAAGCTCTTTGATGATCATTTTTAGTCAGAATTCAATTTATTCTGTTTTATTTTTGGTATTAAGTTTTGTTTCTTCGTCCAGTGTTTTATTTCTATTAGAGTGTGAATACATTTCACTGATTTTTATTCTGATATATGTGGGCGCTATTGCTGTTTTATTTTTGTTTGTAGTGATGATGTTAGATATAAAAACAATTTATTTAGCAAAAGATTCTTTAAAATATTTTCCGTTTGGTAGTTTTTTAGGTGTTGTTTTTTTAAGTGAAATTTTGATAGTAGTTCCGAGTATTTTTGAATCGAGTAATCCTTATAGTGCCAATTTTTTAGCAAATGGCTACTCAGATTGGCTTCACAAACTAGATTATTTTACGGAAATTATATCAATTGGTCATTTGTTGTATACAGATTATGTAATTCAGTTTTTATTATCGGGAAATATTTTATTATTAGCAACAATTGGGCCAGTAACTTTAGTTTTGGTTAGGTCTATTGAAACGGCTAAAACTCAAGTTACTTTTAAGCAACTTTCTCGTACTTATGAATCAGTGCTATTTATTTACTAAATTAGATTGATAAGAAAATAATTTTTATAATGTGTTGCGGTAGCGCGGCTCGTTGAGAAACTCATTTGCTGGATCTTACGATTATTATTGGAAGTTCAATGTGCGTGCTCAATCAGAGCTTTTTCGTTGTGATATTCTTGAAAAAGAAAGCTAATCATGTATATTTATCATTCAAAAATAACCAAATTATTAAAAATTAATTTTCGATTAATATATAAATGTTAATATTCAAGGAAATACAACTACTACCTGAAATTTTTTTGGGTATTTCTATAATTTATTTGATCATTCATGGGACTGTTATATCAGTTAATACTGGATATTTATTGATTCAGAATTCCGTTCTGTATCTAAGTGTTTTAATTATTAGTATGTTTTGTTTTCTACTATTGAATAATGCTATTGAGTGCAGTGATTTTCAAATTTTTAATAACGGTATTATTGTCGATTTTTTAAGTTTTTTATCTAAAATGTGGATAGCCGTCACGTCAATTTTTTGTTTTTTAATGATTCAACGCTACATAACTATACAAAAAATTAATTACTTTGAATATAGTATTTTAATTTTATTTGCTTTGTTAGGTATTTTTTTTATATGTTCTTCAAATGACTTAATTACGGCGTATTTATCAATTGAATTACAAAGTTTATCTTTTTATGTAATGGCAGCTATGAAAAAAGATTCAGCGTTTTCTGTAGATGCAGGTTTAAAGTACTTTATTTTAGGTGCTTTCTCGTCTAGCTTATTTCTATTTGGATCATCTATTTTGTACGGCATCAGCGGTACGGTTAATTTTGAAGATTTGAAGAATTTATTTTCTGGTATATACACGGAGCAGGCTAACATCACTACACCTTCAACCTTTATTTTTACCCAACGTATTTTGTTAGATGGAAGCTTAATTCAATTTGCTTTAGTCTTTATTTTTGTAAGTCTCTTATTTAAACTCGCCGTTGCGCCTTTTCATTTATGGTCGCTTGATGTTTACGAAGAATCTCCATCTAGTTCCACATTTTTTTTTGCAGTAGTACCGAAGCTAGCAATCTTTGTTTTATTGATCCGAATTTTCTATTCAAATTTTTTAGAGCATGTGACTAAATGACGTTATTATATTGTTGTTTTAGCTATCTTAAGCGTAATTGTGGGCTCTTTCGGGGGGATAGAACAAAAAAGATTAAAAAGTCTTTTAGCGTACAGTTCTGTAAGTCATATGGGTTATACTCTAATTGCTTTCAGTACCGGAACTTTTGAAGGAATGCAAACAGTGTTTTGTTACCTTTTTTTATATATGATTGCAGGACTGTGTACTTGGTCTATATTTTTAGTACTCCAGTTGAAATATAACTACAATAAAAAACAAAATAAAGATTTAACAGATTTAAATTCTTTAAGTAAAGCTAATAATGTGTTAGCTTTATTTTTTAGTACAGTTTTATTATCTATCGCAGGAATGCCGCCAATGATCGGATTTTTAGTGAAGATAGGGATTTTTTTAGCATCAATCGAAGCATCTATGTACTTTGTCGCAATCATTAGCATCTTGTGCAGCGTAATTTCTACTTTTTACTATATTCGAATAATAAAAATTATGTATTTTGAAAGCTCGATCACAGGAAAACTTTACCACCCTATTAAGTCAAACATTTCAATATTAATAGTTTGTTTGTTTTATTTTTTACTTTTTTTATTTATAAACCCAACGTTAGTATATTTAATATCACACAAAATAGTTATCTTATTGTCGATGACAAGCGTTTAAGATAGTAGATCTTTGCTGTTGAAAGTGATTTTCTTTCTAATATGGAAAGCTTGGATTATTTGAGTCATAGTACTTTTGACTCACGAAAGCACTACAAGTTTGAAACTAAATAACGAGGTACGTCATAATTAAGTCAAAAAGTGCGATTCTATGTATGTTATTTAGATGTGTTTTGTACGTTAATAAGGTGAAAATAGGGCTAAATAAGTGGCATGGTAAAAACCTAGAAAAGCCTCGTGATGCGTCTAACAACATTTGACCCTTGGAATCAAATGTTGTTGGGTGCATCACAGAGCTCTTTGCTAGAAGCAGGTGTGGAATTTCAAAGTACTAGAGACGTAAATTGTTTTGTAGAAGATGTTTAATATAGTATTCTGATTTAGGTAATTAACTCAATTGGCAGAGTGTTTCGCTTACAACGAAAAAGTTAATAGTTCAAATCTATTATTACCTAAAATTTCGTTTTTTTAGCACTCTGTGGGCGTTTCTAAAACGTGTAAAAAAGTTCAGGACTTTTAAAAAAACGTCTTGGAAACGCCTACGATCATTTCTTTTTAAGTTTTTAAGTTGATTACTCAAAAACTTCTCATGTATTTATTATTGATTTTTTTACCCTTAATTGGGTCTTTTTGTGCTGGGTTATTCGGCCGTAAACTCGGTCCTTTCGGAGCATCTTATATCACTGTAAGTTGCTTATTACTTGCCTTTTTTATATCTCTTTTTGCTTTTTATGAAGTATCACTCTTAAATTGTTGTGTGTACTTAAAACTAGCACCTTGAATTAATTCTGAAATGTTAAATGTAGATTGAGGTTTTCTTTTCGATTCGTTGACAGTTGTTATGTGCTGCGTCGTTACGTTTGTTTCTTCGATAGTCCATCTATATTCAACTGAATACATGGCATACGACCCCCATCTCCCTAGATTTATGTCTTATTTATCACTTTTTACATTTTTTATGTTGATTTTAGTTACTGCCGATAATTTTATACAAATGTTTGTTGGGTGAGAAGGGGTAGGTCTTTGTTCTTACTTATTGATTAATTTTTGGTTTACTCGAATACAGGCAAACAAAGCAGCCATAAAAGCAATGATTCTAAATCGAATTGGAGACTTTGGGCTAGTTATTGGGATTTTAATAGTTTTTGTAGAGTACAAAGCTGTAGACTATGCTACCGTTTTTGCGACAACCCCAATTTTTACCAATAAGGTTTACAATTTCTTAAGCTTCGATTTCGACTTAATTTCTATTATATGTTTTTTTTTATTTATAGGTGCAATAGGAAAATCCGCACAATTAGGCTTGCATACGTGGTTACCTGACGCTATGGAAGGTCCCACGCCTGTTTCTGCTTTGATTCATGCCGCGACGATGGTAACCGCTGGAGTATTTTTGATTGCACGTACTTCTCCTTTATTTGAATATACATCTAGTATGCTTAGTATAGTTACAATCGTAGGTGCCTGTACTGCATTTTTTGCGGCCACTGTTGGGTTATTGCAGAATGATTTAAAACGAGTGATTGCATACTCCACTTGTAGCCAGCTAGGGTATATGGTGTTTGCCTGTGGATTGTCCAACTATTCTGTTGGTGTTTTTCATTTAATTAATCATGCTTTTTTTAAAGCGTTGCTTTTCTTAGGTGCTGGTTCTATTATTCATGCTGTAGCCGACGAACAGGATATGCGTAAAATGGGGGGGTTAAAAAAACTAGTACCATTTACGTATTCTATGATGGTCATTGGCTCACTAGCTCTTATCGGTTTTCCTTTTTTAACGGGGTTTTACTCAAAGGATGTGATTCTTGAAGTTGCTTATGGAAAATATACCCCAGAAGGTCATTTCAGTTATATTTTAGGTAGTTTAGGAGCTTTTTTTACTGCTTTTTACTCTACGCGATTGATTTATTTAACCTTTTTGTCAACACCAAACGGTTATAAAACGGTAATTTGTTCTGCTTATGATTCTTCATATCAAATATCCATTTCTCTATTTCTTTTAGTTATTCCCAGTGTGTTAATAGGATTTTATGCTAAAGATATGATTATCGGTTTTGGAAGTGACTTTTGGGGAAATGCTATATTTACAAGCGCCGAAAATATGAACCGCGTGGATTCAGAATTTATTACTCATATTTATAAGATATTACCTGTAATATTAAGTTTATTTGGAGTTTCATCTTCGTTTTTACTTTATTTATTGGGTAGTAAATTATTAGTTCAACTAAAAATGTCTATATCAGGCAAAATTTTATATAGCTTTTTCAATAAAAAATGATTTTTTGACAAAATTTATAATGAGTATATTAGTCAATTTTTTTTTACAATTAGCTATACAATCACATATAAAATTATTGACAGAGGAATTATTGAAGTTTTTGGGCCGATGGGGTTATCATCTCTTATAACAAAAAAAGCTTCATATATTTCTAAGTTACAAACAGGATATTTATACCACTATACTTTCGTAATTCTGACAAGTCTTACATTAATTCTAGGGATAAGACAGTTTTGAGTATTATCAGGCGATTATTTAGATTTCAAGGTGTTTATCTTGTTCTTTGCATTGAGTTTTTTTATGCGCCGACCTGCTGTTTAAAAAAATAATTATTATGCATTAACAAGAAGTGTTATTATATTAGACAAATAAAGACCGAAGTACATCGTGTACGGCCTGCGTCGATTTTATTTTTTATATGTAAATACATATGTAGATAAAGCCACCAAGTTCGCTTAGATTTGATAACAAGATATTTTAATAAAAAAATAAAACGAATAAACATGATAATACATAAGTCAGAACTAAATCCTATTTATAAATTCGTAACTCGTTGACTTTTTTCAACAAATCACAAAGATATCGGAACTTTGTATTTAATATTTGGAGCAATTTCAGGTGTTGCCGGAACTGCTTTATCTTTATATATTCGAATAACTTTAGCTCAACCTAGTAGTCTCTTCTTAGAGTCTAACCACCACTTGTATAACGTGATTGTAACAGGCCATGCTATATTAATGATTTTTTTCATGGTAATGCCGACACTAATTGGGGGTTTTGGTAATTGATTTGTGCCTTTAATGATTGGTGCACCAGATATGGCCTTCCCAAGAATGAATAATATTAGTTTTTGATTATTGCCACCATCGTTACTATTATTGTTTGCATCTATGTTAACAGAGGCTGGTGTAGGTACCGGATGAACCATTTACCCACCATTGTCAAGCGCGACAGCTCATTCAGGCGGCTCTGTTGATTTAGCCATATTTAGTTTACATTTATCAGGCGCATCGTCTATCTTAGGTGCTATTAATTTTATTTGTACAATTTTTAACATGCGAGTAAAAAGTTTATCTTTTCATAACCTTCCATTATTTGTATGGTCTGTTCTAATTACAGCATTTTTATTATTACTATCTTTACCTGTTTTAGCTGGCGCAATCACAATGTTGTTAACGGATCGAAATTTCAATACTACTTTTTTTGACCCAGCGGGCGGCGGGGACCCTGTTTTATTCCAACACCTTTTCTGATTTTTTGGACACCCAGAGGTTTATATTTTGATTTTACCCGGGTTTGGGATCATTAGTCATATTGTAGTTAGTACAGCAAAAAAACCTATTTTTGGTTACCTTGGAATGGTATATGCGATGCTTTCTATCGGGGTTTTAGGTTTTATTGTGTGAGCACATCATATGTTTACAGTAGGTCTAGACATAGATACTAGAGCTTATTTTACGGCTGCCACAATGATTATTGCTGTCCCTACAGGAATTAAAATATTTAGTTGACTTGCAACTTTATGAGGAGGATCTATAGATTTAAGAACGCCGGGTCTATTTGCCGTTGGTTTTATTTTCTTATTTACTGTAGGTGGTGTAACGGGAGTTGTTCTTGCCAATTCTGGTATAGATATCGCTTTACATGATACTTACTATGTAGTTGCACATTTTCATTACGTGCTTTCAATGGGTGCGGTTTTTTCTATGCTTGGAGGGCTTTACTTTTGATTTGAAAAAATTACTGGCGTTCGTTATTCTGAAATATTAGGAAAAATTCACTTTTGAAGCTTTTTTGTTGGAGTAAATTTAACTTTTTTTCCAATGCATTTTTTAGGTGTTGCAGGTATGCCAAGAAGAATTCCAGATTACCCTGATGCTTATTTTATATTTAATAAAATTGCGTCATGAGGTTCGTATATTTCTGCGTTATCTTCTTTGTTCTTTTTTTATGTTGTATTCGACGCTTTTTCATGAGGGAAAAATTCTATTTCAAATTTACATTATTCACATGTGAACACCCGAGTTGCTTAGACAAAATACTGTGGACAGTTTGAGTTATAACTTGGCGTATCTTACTCTGCATCACGATGCGGTGCAGAATTGTATAGACCATGCGTCAGAGTTCGGTATAGCTCCTTCCTCTATACTTTTGGTTCAAACAAGTCTAGAGGCAACGCGTTTGTTTATCGACACACACGCACACTATAACTACAATAATTACGATTGACTCGATAGCTTCATTGTTGCCTTTCCTTTCGAATCTTATTTTACTCAAGACCTGTGTTGATTAAAGGCCGAAGAAATAAGAGATGTTAACCGAGAAATCATGGCCGAAATGTTCCGGTTAAGAAGAATCTCAGAAGATTATTTAAACTATAATCCCGACTTCTGACCCCACGTAGGCATGCTTGCAGATCCAAACATCACAAGTGTGTGGCCAAATCAACCCTCTAATATCTCCACCTTTGCAGATCCAAACAACCCCGCAGATTCAGCCATCTTCACCTTTAGGGGATTAACAGAATAAATTAAATTAACAAAAAAATGGTTTTTATAACACATTGCGACACCCCAGCTCTTTGGCAAACTTATTTATCTGACCCTGCAAGTATTACTATGGAAGGTATTTTAATTTTTAATAAACATTTACTGTTTTTGTTGACAGTGATTGTTTTATTTGTCGGTTGATTACTATTTTATACTTTACATTATTTTATCGAATATAACAATAAATTCAGCTCAAAATTTGTTCACTCAAAAGAACTAGAAATCGTTTGAACGTCTGTCCCAGCCTTAATACTTTTAATTTTGTCTACACCTTCTTTCACCTTATTATATGCTATGGACGAGATCTCAGAACCAGAGTTGACTTTAAAAATTTTAGGCCACCAATGATTTTGAAGTTACGATATTTCTGAATTTAACTCGTGTCAAAAACAAGAACAAAGCTTAAAATATGTTTGTTATATGATGGCTCTAGATGGACTACCGACAACTAAACAAGGATATTTTAGATTGTTAGAAACCAATAAAAGAGTTATTTTGCCGACAAATACACATTTACGACTGTTGGTTAGTGCTGCTGATGTATTGCATAGTTGAACAATCCCATCATTTGGTTTGAAAGTTGATGCGTGCCCAGGCAGATTGAATCAAGTAAATTTATTTATTAAACGTATTGGCATCTTTTTTGGTCAGTGCAGCGAAATCTGTGGTGTAAATCATGGTTTCATGCCGATTGTTATTGTATCACTACCAACAATACAATTCCACCATTATATAATGACAAAATTAGAGTTAAATTAGATTTAATTTATTCTTTCGTTCTTATATTACAAATCGTTTCTAAACAGGTTAATTATATCTGTTTTTGAATTATGCACTACACTTTAAAATTTTTATTTTAATGCACTATAACATTAGATTCAATAGCGAAAACTTTATGCGTAATATTTCGCTAAAAGAAAATGAAAAAACACAACTAACTAGATATGCACATAAAGTTGCTCGATAAAATAATGTATCATTTGAGGTTTTTTTTAAAGACGTCACCAACTTTAATCTTCTTTATGGTTCTATATATCATTGGCGAGGTAACAAAAATGGGCAAAATATAGAAATATCCGGGGCTACTTTTCGATAGACTGAAGTAGTTGGTAATATTGTACGTCGGGTGCGTGTCCAATCGTCTTGTCGCTAGTGAGGTGATGTAATGCTACAAACGGCTAGATTTATTAGTGCTCGTCAAGATCTTTGGTTAAGGCACCTCCTTTAAAGCAAAAGTGCTTAGGTAGTTAATTTTTTTTCATAATATCGCGTTGGGGCTATATAACATAATTTGGTCAATGTATTAGATTGCAAATCTTTCAATATCGGTTCGAGTCCGATTTTAGCTTTCCTTTTTAGCATTTTTAGCTCAGTTGGATAGAGCAACAGCCTTCTAAGCTGACGGACATAGGTTCAAGTCCTATAAAATGTTAATGTTAGATTTTTTTTTATTAAATATTACAAGTTTACTTGTATTTATGATAGTATTACCTTTAGTTGGCGTTTTTCTTCTGTTATTTGTGCCTGCTTCAAATCATTTATTATTAAAATCCATAGCTTTAAACGTATCTTGTTTTTTATATTCTATTTCCTTATTTTTATGAGTTTTTTTTAATAAGTCTGTGGGTTCTTTTCAATTTGTAAGTAAATTATTGTGAATTCCTTTCTTAAATTTAAATTTTAGTTTAGGTATTGATGGCATATCACTTTTTTTTATAATTTTGACGACTTTATTAATCTTTTTATGCATATTAATAAGTTGAACTAGTGTTACTACGAATATAAAAGAATTTTTAATTGCTTTTTTAGTCATGGAATTTTTTTTAATAGGAGTCTTTTCTATTCTAGATTTACTTCTATTTTATATATTTTTTGAAAGTGTTTTAATCCCAATGTATTTGATTGTTGGTGTTTGAGGCTCTAGAGAAAGAAAAATTAGAGCTGCTTATTTTTTCTTCTTATATACATTACTCGGTTCTGTGTTAATGTTATTATCTATTTTATACATTTTCTATCAAGTAGGAACTACTAATTATGAAGTTCTGTTAACTTTCATTTTTTCTAAGACAGAGCAAAAATTTTTATGGTTTTCTTTTTTTGGCTCTTTCGCAACTAAAGTTCCAATGGTTCCTGTTCATTTATGATTGCCCGAAGCGCACGTTGAAGCTCCAACTGCAGGTTCAGTTATCCTTGCTGGAGTATTATTGAAACTAGGAACCTATGGCTTTATTCGATTTTCGTTTCCACTGTTTCCGGAAGCCTCTTTTTACTTCACGCCGATCGTGTATCTTTTAGCCATTGTCGGTATTGTTTATACTTCTTTTACTGCGATTCGTCAAACAGATTTTAAAAGAATCATAGCATATACCTCCGTAGCACATATGAATCTTGTTATGGTGGGTCTTTTTAGTTTTAATACGATTGGCTTGGAAGGAGCTATATTACAAAGTTTAAGCCACGGTTTTGTTGCAAGTGCTCTATTCCTTATTATTGGAATAGTGTATGAAAGACATCATACCCGAATGGTTAAGTATTATGGGGGGCTAGTGCATACTATGCCTCTGTATACTTTTGTCTTTCTGTTTTTCACAATGTCAAACATCGGGTTACCTGGCACAGGAAGTTTTGTCGGTGAGTTTTTAATACTAGCGGGCTCTTTTAAAACGAATTCTACTGCCACTTTTATTAGTGCTACTAGCATGATTATTGGTGGTTGTTACTCATTATGGTTATTTAATAGAATTTCATACGGTAATCTAAAGATTCAATATTTAAAAGATTACATCGATCTTAATAAACGAGAAACGTTTATATTCTTGCCACTAATTTTCGGAACAATTGCTATTGGATTATATCCAGAGATTTTTTTAAACTCAATGCATATGAGTGTTAATATGTTAGTAGAAATTATACGTATCCGTAAACTATAAATGATATATATTTTAGAAACAAATTTGTTAGAAAATAAATCAGTTTATTTCTCTTTAACCAACATATTCGGAATTGGTCAATTTCAATCCTTTCTGATCTGCAAAAAGTTAGGTCTATCGTACAATTGTAAATTGTCGAAATTAACGCCTGATCAGATCATAAAATTAATCAAATTTATAGAAAATTTAAACTTATTGATAAATACTAATTTAAAGAAAGAGAAAATTCTGCTAGCAAAAAAATTAGTTCAAATCAAAACATACAGAGGAATTCGAAGATTACGTGGATTGCCTATTAGAGGGCAGCGTACACATACTAATGCTAAAACAGCATTTAAATTCCGTTAAATATTTTTAGTTTTATATAAAGTTTGACGAAATGGCGACAAGAACTGAATTTATCTTATATTACCTTTTGACATAATTAGTACCATTATATTGAAAAATTATAAAATTTATGTTTATTATTATATTTATTTACTCAAAAAATTTAAATTCATTAACAAATTTTTTAAAATTTTTATACAAACTTAAAAAAAATCAAGCGATCAAAATAAAATTTCATAGTATACAATCACAACGAAAAAACAAATTTTCTTTTTTTTCTACACTACAGTCACCGCATGTTAACAAGAAGTCTCAAGAACAGTTTGAGTATAATATACATAGTAAAAAATTGAAAATTCGTGTGTCCCAAATTACTAAATTTTTGACAATTTGAAAAACAATTGAAATGACCTTGTTTCCTGACATCAAAATAAAAACTCAATTTCGTATCCAAAACAAAGCGTTTAGTCCTATTTTATTGAGAAAAATCAATTATGATACGTTCAGCGCGCCTAAATTTTTTAAACACCAGGTGAAGCAATTAAGTAAAGTTAATTTTTTTTCTAATTCAAAAAAAATAGAAAAAAAGTTAACTTATGTAAGACATCCACATCTGCGCTTATCGAGCGTGACGATACGTACATCCTTAAGTTTGTTAGACATCAGAGGCGAAATTTTATTAAAAAGTCTTTCTATCCGTTTAGATAGCTCAGTCGGTAGAGCAAAGGACTGAAAATCCTTGTGTCGGCAGTTCAAGCCTGTCTCTAAACACAGTAAAACTTTGTTATGAAAAATACTTTATGAAATATACCAGCTAATCTGAGAAACAGCCAGATTTCTCGACGAAATTTTATCTACCAACCAAAAACGACAGTAACCATCGCTTTTTTAAATATTCTTTGAGATGAAGGTTTTATCTTAGGTTATAAAATTTCTAACTCAGATTCAAATTTATTAAAGATTTTTTTAAAATACAAGAACAAAAATCCTGTAATAAATTCAATAAAGTTTGTTTTTAAACCTAGTCGCCAAATATATTACTCAGTCTCACAATTATGAAAGCTTGATTCGAAAAAAAGTTTTATTATATTAACCACATCGAAAGGCTTAAAAACAGTTCATGAGTGTAAAAAAAATCAAATAGGAGGGAAGCCCTTGTTTATAATTAGATAAACGTGAATTCAATTTCAAAAAGATATATGATCAAAATCCCGAAAAACGTGAACATGTATTACTGTGATACTAAACACGTAATTATGTTTGCAAATTCTTTTATACAAAAAGCATTAATATTGAAAACTAAAATAATTATTGAAGAAAACAATAGAATAATCAAAATAACTCGAGAGCCTTTTCTGAATACATCAAATAATGAAAAAAAGAAGTTAAAAGCCGTACAAGGTACTCAAGTCAATTTGTTAAAACAAATGCTTTTAGATATTTCTGTTCTTTTTTGTAAAAAGCTAACTCTTGTTGGTGTAGGTTTTCGGGTATCTACGCTAAAAATAGACCAACTGACTTTATTGCACTTCAAACTGGGGTATAGTCATCATGTTTATTTTAAAGTCCCAAAAAATTTGGAAATTTTTTGTTTAAAAGCGAACAAACTTTTTATTATAGGAAATTCTTATTTATTTGTCACTCAAGTTGCGGCATTAGTTAGATCTTTTAAAACTCCAGAGCCTTATAAAGGAAAAGGTATAGTATACACGACAGAAAAAATTATTTTAAAAGAAGGTAAAAAAGCTTAGGAATGAAAACTAATAGAATTAAAAATAGAAATTATAAATTATTTAAATATAACTTGTTAAAATTGCAAGTATATTCTAACCAGCCCCATTTTAAAGTTGCAAATTTTTCGAATAATATATTAGAACAAATAGAGACCTATTTGAAACAGGTGTTAAAAATAATCTTTGAATACCATGTATGCCACTTCAAAATTTTATTTATAGGTTTTCCTGTTGTTTCTAAAATGAGACAGATGAAACTTGTACACTTTACAAATCATAATTTTATTTCAGAGAAATCATGAATTAGTGGGGTTTTGAGGAACCGCTTTTCTATATTAACTTATTTACAATTGATTGAATCGCAAAATTTATCAAAAAGTCTTAAGCTTTTACTAACACTTAAAACTAAACCTCATTTAGTGGTTATGTTTAATCAAAAAGTTGAGACTAACACGATTAATGAGTTTTATAAGGCTGGGATTCCTATTCTATCCTTCAATTGAAATTCTTTAAACAGTTTAAAAATAGCGTACCATACGCTGGGTAACTTCGATTTTGTTGAAAGAAATATAAAACTAACGTTTTTTTTCCTATTTTATTCTTTATTAAAAAAAACACCGGTAAAAAAAAGAAAAAAGTTAAGACAACATCAGTTTTAGCGTTTTTAAACTATTGGATCCATAAACTTTTTTAAGCCGAACTTAGATATTTATGTATTTTATAAAAAAACAGCGTACTAAGCCATTATATAAAAAACTATTACCATTAAGAAAAAATATTCAAAATAAGGACAAACTGATGAAGTTCAAGAAAAAGAAATGGCAAAATTTCCAACGTTTGATTTCCAAATTGAAAAAACAAAAATTTTATGACCCCACATCACAATTTTTGTCTAATTTTAAAAATTTTTTTAATAGGAAATTTAAATATAACCTGCAGAATAAACAAAGATTAAGTTTTTATTACGGTACCTTGCGAAAAAACTACTTGAAGAGAATGGTTAAATCAACGTTAAGTGAATTCAAAAAAAGAAATGCCCATGCTACTGTTCTATTTATTGAGAAACTAGAAACTCGATTAGATACTGCGTTGTATCGAACATACTTTTCTTATAGCTTTCACAATGCAAGACAATTAATTTCACATAAAAAAGTATACGTCAACAATAAAATTGTTCAGCACAACTCTTACCTATTAAAAAAGGGAGATTTAATAACGTTTGACAAAAATATTTCTAAGTTTGTTGGTTTTAACGCTGTAAATACAAAAATTTGAGCATTACCCCCAAAACACTTTCTAATAAACTATAAAACATTTCAAATTTTAGTGATAGAAGATATTAAATATACAAACTGTTTAAGCTATTACCCTTTTTGAGTGGATTTTAATTCCTTCCTTCAATTTTATAAAAAATAAAATAAAATGAATATAGAACGAAAATGTTCTAAAATTAAAAATATTGTAAACTGTTAAATTAAATAATATTTACGTATTTTTTCGCTGTTTCGCTCTTATTAAGGGTAGGCTGATTTTTCCCCATAAAGATTTCTGTCTTCAGTAGCTCAAAGGTAGAGCGAGTGGCTGTTAACTACTAGGTCGTTGGTTCAAATCCAACCTGAAGAGAGCCTGCAAAAAAATCAAAGCAATATATTTTTAAACAAATTTGGAAATAATCGGAATCGAACCGATAACTTTATGCGTGCAAAGCATATACTCTACCAATTGAGTTATACTCCCTTTTCAAGTTATTGCATAAATAGTTTGTAACTGTTGACAATCAACTTTTTATTGTTGATGATATCTAAATTCATTGATGAAATAAAGTTTGTATTCTTTATTATTTTTTTAGTTCTAAATTTTTTTACTTCTATAAAATTTGGAATAGCTATGCTAACGCTGAAATAATAAAAAGAAGATATAGTGATTAAAAGTCCGAATACTTGAGCACCTAGTGTTAAAATATCAAATTGTGGAATATTTAAAAAAAGCTCGTTTGGTGAAATTGGCAGACACGTCAGACTTAAAATCTGATTTTTTTATAAAAAGTATCGGTTCAAGTCCGATAACGAGTAACGGGTTCCTGTAATCGCCAAAATGATGAAATTGGTAGACATACTAGGTTTAGGTTCTAGTTCTTTCTTAAAAGAGTAAGGGTTCAAGTCCCTTTTTTGGTAAATTTTTTAAAACAAATGACTACTATAAACCAATTATGCCGTAGTAAAAGAAAAAAAAAACGAATGCGAAACAAAGTACCTGCACTAGATAGTTGTCCACAGAAAAAAGGAGTATGTACTAAAATTTTTTTACGAACTCCGAAAAAACCTAATTCAGCATTAAGAAAATTGGCCAAACTACGATTGACTAACAATAAAAAAGTAATGGCTTACATCCCAGGTGAAGGTCACAAATTACAAGAGTACTCAACAGTTATCATAAGAGGCGGTCGTGTAAAAGACTTGCCTGGTATCAAATACCATATAGTTCGGGGTAAACTTGACTTTAGTGGGCTAAAAGGAAGAAAAACATCTCGTTCCAAATATGGTACTAAAAAAAATAATAAGTAATAAGCCGTGGATAAAAAAATAATTAGTCAAATGTTAATCGAGGGCAAAAGTGCAATTTCTGAAAAGATTTGATTGAAAAGCCTCAAACTCTTTTATAGATCATTTGTTAAAAGTCATAAAAAAGTTATTAACCGAGCACTTATAAATATAACACCTTTACTAAAAGTAAAGCAATTAAAGCAAAAAAGAAAACGCTCGCCACTAAAAGAATTTCCTTATATCGTAAATAACAAGAGTCGAATTTCATTGGCATTAAAATTTTTTTTAACTAGAACAAGAGATAAAAAAGAAACAAAAATGTATCAAAAACTTGTTAATGAGTTAGTAACTGTAGCCAACAAATCGGGTATAACCATTAATAAAAGAAAAAGTTTATATGAATACGCTTTTTTGAAGAAAAAATATTTTTATTATAGATGATTTTAAATAATGTTAATTGATGAGAAGATACGTCTAATAGGACTTGAACCTATAACCTTTGGGACCGAAATCCAACGCTCTATCCAATTGAGCTATAAACGCAAAAAAATGATTCAACAACAAACAATTTTGAAGGTAACAGACAATTCAGGCGCTAAGACCGTAAAATGCATTAAAGTTTTAAATGGTTTTAAAAGACGTTTTGCTATCCTTGGTGATACAATAATCGTATCTATACAGAAGCTACGTAACAAAGCCCGATTAACATCAAAAGTACGAAAAGGTGAAGTCCATAAAGCTATTGTTATCAGAACCAAAAATAAAACAGTGAAAAAAGACGGTAGTCTAATCTTTTTTCAATCAAACGCCGTAAGTTTAATAAATAAGCAAGGAAAACCAATTGCATCCCGTATCATAGGCCCTCTGCCCAAAGCTTTAAGGAAAAGAAAAAAGATCAAGTTTGTAACTCTCTCTTCCGGATTTATTTAGAAACAAATTAATGTCTTTTTTTGAAGTTTATAATTGTAGGGTTGTAAAATACGATTTAGTTAACACATTCGTTTACCAAAACTTAACACAAATGCCTCGGTTAGAGAAGGTGATTTTAAATTTCGGATATCCGAAATCCAAATTAAAAAACCTTATATCTGGCCTGCTAGCTTTGGAGTTTCTTTCATCTAAAAAGGGTAAAATCACGAAATCTAAGCATTTAAATATATTTTTAAAAATTAAGAAAGGAAACCCTGTTGGTTGTACATTAGTTTTAACAAAGAGCATCATGAATCTTTTCTATTTAAAACTAATGACTTCGATCTTTCCAAAAATCAAGCGGCCTCAAACTCATCCCTTCCGAGATGAGTTTAAGCAAGTTAAATCGATATCGTTTCAACTAAAAAATCCTTTATTATTTACAGAATTAGAGAGCCAATTTCAATTCTTTAAAGATACACCAAAACTAGATATAACATTAACCACGAACGCTAGGTCTCAAAAAGAACTCTTGTTTTTACTTAAATCAATTAAATTTATGGGAAAAATTTAATTGATTACTGCAAATGTAACTCAATTTGGTAGAGTGTAATCTTGCCAAGATTAAAGCTGAGGGTTCAAATCCCTTCTTTTGCTTTTAGGGGATAAGTGGTCGAGTGGTTTAAGGCGTTAGTTTTGAAAACTAGTGTATTGAAAAATACCGTGGGTTCGAATCCCTCCTTATCTTTTAATCAATAATCTATTTTGTTGTTTCAATTAAATATAATGGTACCGCCCAGACGAAAACTAAAACACTAAATGACGATATTTAGCGTTATTAAAAAAACGAAAATCTAATCATTTTATGCTGTTGTTGTTCTTTTATTTATTTCTGTTGCCATACTTCCTGATAGCTGAAGAAGAGACTATTTAAATTAAAAATGATTATATTAATAATTTGTACTGTACTAAAAATTCTTGCTGTTGTTGTTCCTTTATTAATTTCTGTTGCATACTTCACTATAGCCGAAAGAAAAATTATGGGTATTATACAGAGAAGAAAAGGTCCAAATGTTATTGGTTTTTTAGGTTTACTACAACCATTGGCTGATGGACTAAAACTATTTGTAAAAGAAACTATATTTCCTAGTAATTCTAATATTAGTATATTTTTAATTGCTCCTATGCTAACTTTTATTTTAAGTTTAATAGGTTGAGCTGTTCTACCTTTATCTAAACAAATCGTATTGTCAGATTTAAATGTCGGAGTTTTATATTTATTGGCAACGTCTTCGTTAAGTGTGTATGGGATAATAATGGCTGGTTGATCTAGTAATTCGAAATACCCTTTTTTGGGCGCATTACGTTCCGCAGCTCAAATGATTTCTTATGAAGTTTCCATCGGGTTTATTCTAATCAACGTATGTGTTTGTGCAGGTTCTTTTAATTTAAGTTCGATCGTAATTGCTCAAAAAAACATTTGATTTATTGTACCTTTGTTACCTATGTTTGTTATATTTTGCGTGTCGATGCTTGCCGAAACAAATCGACACCCTTTTGATTTGCCTGAAGCCGAAGCAGAATTAGTTTCCGGATATAATGTAGAGTATTCCGCAATGACTTTTGCTTTATTTTTTTTAGGGGAGTATGCGAATATGCTATTAATGAGCGCTTTTGTATCTACGTTGTTTTTGGGGGGGTGATTGCCTATAATTGACCTATTTCCCCTTAGTTTTCTTCCAGGCAGTGTATGATTTAGTTTAAAAATTGCGCTTGGTGTAATATTTTTTATAGTTACACGAGCAACCTTACCCAGATACAGATACGACCAATTAATGTCAATAGGATGAAAAAGTTTTCTTCCCTTATCTTTAGGTTATTTACTCTTTTCCGTAGGTGTTTTAATTAGCTTTAATTGGTTGCCTACTTAAAAAGGCCAAGCTTTGTTTTAAAAATCATGTAGATTATAAGTAATTCATAAATGAGTATTATACAAATACTCGTTATTAATTGATATAAAACCTCTGGTGGTGTTACAAATGTCGAAATAATAAAAAAAGTAAAATAAAAGGCTTTTCTAAGTTTTTTGATAATAAACACATTAGTTCTGAATAGATCTAAAAAAATAAGAAATAAAACCGCTATTTGAAAAATTAAATTGCATAAATAATATAATGATTTATAAAAAATCAAATATTCATTTAATTTAACTTCAAAGTGAAACGTTAAGTTTTGATACAACAAATATTCTTGAAACCTTAGAAAGAAGTTCCAACTAGTGGGGAAAATGAAGTTATTTAGTATAAAGATACCCATTGTTCAACAAACTACCGTAGTTAACGTAATAATTCTTAAATAGGCATATTCGAATTTATACAATCCTGCCGATAAAAAAAGAAAGCTATGACACCATAAAAATAGCAGTGTTATTTGATTAGCGATATACAACGACAATTGTATGTAGGCTACAAAAACTTCAGCCACATCAGTCGTCAGAAAGTAGAATATATTAGTTTTATTTGATTTGAAACTAAATCTCATAAAAACATACAATAAAGTTTCTTTAAAATAATAACAATTTACCATCAAAAAGCTTCAAGTAATTAAAGAAAAAAAAAAACGATATTTAATTTCTAATAAGTATTTATAAATCATAAATTTTCGAGGAGAATAGTTCAGTTGGTAGAGCAGTGGTTTCCAAAACCAAAGGTCAAGGGTTCAAATCCCTTTTTTCCTGACTTTATTTTTTTTTCAAATGTTTGTAAATTTTGTTTTTCTTAATTAGATCCCGAAAACCTTTTATTATTTTTGAAAAGTCACCGAACAACAATATCCCAAAAAACAAAACAACAATAAGTTGGCTTATACTTATATTTCTCATAAAATCAAAAATTTGATTTTAACCTTTTAGGCTTATAGTTTAGAGGTAGAACGTACCGCTCATAACGGTTTCGTCGTAGGTTCAAGTCCTACTAAGCCTAATCGACAATAAATGGATTTCAATTTAAAAACTTATAAATGTTTTAAAATTAAATATTACCTCAGAGAGATAAACTTTTTTTTTTTTTTTCAAGGGACTTCTGTAGATAATGAAAGTTGAGTTAAAATTGAGCAAAGTTTCGTTAACCATGAATTAAAATATTATCGAATACTCAATAAACTAATGATTAATACATTAAAAAGTTCTGTATTGAAAAATGTAGTTGTGTTGATACATGGCCCTATTATTTTATTGAACAATGATAACAACAATACAAAACTAACTTTTAAAGAACTAGAAAATATTAATCCTTTAATTAATTTATTAGGCTTTAGGTTAAACAATAAAATTTACTCAAAAAAACAAATTAAAAATTTAAGAAAAATGTCATATTTAGAAAATATTTATACTTTTCACAAATGTATGAAAACTTTCACTAAGCTTCCTTACTGAAAACTCAAAACCACAAAAACATTGTCTGTATCGAAATAATGTGATTTGAACACATGACTTCCTGTTCCCAAAACAGGCACGCTACCAAACTGCGTTATATTTCGTTGAAGAAAGTAGGATTCGAACCTACGATAAGATAAACTTAACAGATTTACAATCTGCCACTTTCAACCACTCAGTCATTTCTTCTATAATTTTCTAGTTCGAGTACGAATTTTAATTCTTTTCTTTTTCTTCAACCTGCACCCATTGTGTGCTTTGTATAAATAACTTATGACTAGTTTTGCAAAAATTTTCCGCTTTAGTTTTTTAAAGATATATGACTGATGCTTAAAAAATAAATTGTTGAAGTGAACAGCAACAGGTTTCGTTTTAAAAAATTTCGATTTTAATAATAAAGCTCTAAGAATGGTGATTATTGCTTTTGGCTGTCTAGTTTTTTGTTTTTTTTGCAAATTAAACATTCCTGCAGAATAAAAAAATTTAGGATTACCGTTAACGTCATTTACGTTTATTAGAGTATTTGTTAAGGATAAATTGATATTTATGACATAACTAAGTAACTTTTGATTATTTACAAAAGAAAAATACATATACGAAATAAAATAATTTGTTTTTATTCTAAGATTAGATAAATTAGTAAATCAAAATAAAAGCAGTCATTGTACGTAATAAGAGAATGTTTCTTCTTTTATAAAGTCTAAAGCTTTAATAGTATGGGATGTATGTTTTATATAACTATGAGTAATTGCGTTCTGTGAAAAGAATGAGTTTTTTGCTATTTTTAATAAAAGCATGAATTTTGAAATAATTTTTATTTATATGAACTCAATAAAAAGTAAATTTACCTCATTGACTCAAAAAAAACTAATAAATTTATCGAAAAAAAAATTAAACAAAATCTCTTTGATAAAAAGTATGATTATAGGTAAAAAAAACGTGGCGGGAAGGAACAATTCTGGAAAAATTACAGTACGACATATAGGTGGTGGGCATAAAAAAAAATATAGAAAGATTGATTTTAGAAGAAACAAAGATTCCATTGGTATTGTTACTAGTTTAGAATACGACCCTTGTCGGACAGCTTTTATAGCCTCTGTTTACGATTTTTTAAATCAAAAATATTTTTATATGATCGCCCCTCAAAACTTAAGTATCGGCGACGTTGTAAAATCAGGGTTCAACGCTGAAGTCAAAGTTGGGCATTCTTTAACGTTAATGAAAGTTCCTATTGGAAGTTTTATTCATAATATTTCCCTAAAAGAAAATAAAGAAGCACAATTAACCAGATCTGCTGGGACCAGTGCGCAGCTAATCGAAAAAACTTCTAAATATTGTAGGGTTGTTTTGAGTTCTGGTTTTCATAAATTTCTTCTACCTACATGTTACGCAACAATTGGTACCGTTTCGAATGAATTCTCATTTTTTAATAAAGTAAACAAAGCTGGTCGCAATAGATGACTAAACAGACGGCCAACCGTTAGAGGCGTGGCAATGAATCCTATTGACCATCCCCACGGGGGTGGGGAAGGGAAAAGTTCTGGTGGTCGATCTTCTGTGACACCATGAGGCAAACCTACCAAAAATGGAAAAACAAGCAGGTCGAAGGTTTTAAAATACTAATATGTACCTATACCTACAAATGATATTTGGAATTTCCTGATTAAAAACTAAATCATAAATTTTATTAACCGCAAGAAAGAATCAAAGTATTAAAATGTGAATAAATGAACAGAGTTAAATGAAAAGGACCGTATATTGAAAAAAATTTACTGAAAAGAGTAAAAAACTCTAAATTAATCTCTAAAAATAATGTTAAAACTATGTCTAAAAACTCTATAATACTACCAAGTTTTATTGAACTTACATTTCGAGTTTATAATGGAAAAGCGTTTACAATAGTAAAAATCATAGAGGAAATGGTTGGTCACAAATTAGGTGAATTTGTTTCTACCAGAAAACAATTCTCTTACAAAAAAAAAAAAAATAGATAAGGATGGGTCAAAAAACAGATGCACGAATTTTTAGACAAGGTGTACATAGAAAAAATTGAGAATTTAGACATATTGCAAAAAATGATGAAGAATCTTCTTTGTTTTTGTACAAAACGTTAGAGGTTCAAAGATATTTGAACCGATTTTTTGGACTATATAAAATGAAAATTCATAACTGCAAAATCTTTTATTCTCATGGTTCCCTACAAGTGTTTGTTTCTTTTTATATCACAGCGAAAACGATTTATATTATACGTAAAAATCTAACTAAATATTCGAAAAAACTTTCGACACAAATTAAGCGTACGTCTTCAAAGAAAAAAAATTGAAAGTATAAAAAGAAAAAGCAGAAGTTTCAATTCAAACTACCTAGTCAAAAAATAAGATTAAAAATAAAAAAGATTCAGAAAGTTAAAAGTAAAGAAGGTTTAATGTACCATAAATCTAACCCATGGTTAGCCCTTGGTTTAAAAGGGTTTCAAGACATTTTGTTAGAAAGCCTGATAAAATACACTAAAAAAAAGATTGATATTTCTGTAACATTACAAAATTTAAATCGTCATAAGCAATTATCTTATAATCAACTTGAAGGCTTAAAAAGGATTTTTAAACAATTAAGAAAGTTTGTTAAAAACTCCTTTTTTAAGGAAGCGATGAATATTTTATTTATCAATATTTTAAGAAGAAAATCCGCGAAATTGTTAGCTGAATTCATCAGCGATCAATTCAGATTGAATCAGTTAAGAACTGACCAGAGTACTATTCCACGAAAAGATAACTATTTTTTGGGTTTCATGAAACAAACTCTTCTATTGTTTATCAAATGTGAGGCTTCTTGTCTTACAGGGGTAAAAATCGCGATTAAAGGTCGATTTAATAGGGCACCGAGAGCAAGAACTACGAAAATACATTTCGGAAAGTTTTCTCTTCAGTCATTTAGCTCTAAAATTGATTATTATCAATCGACTGCCTATACGGTTAATGGAACTTTTGGAGTAAAAGTTTGGCTTTGTGAAAATGATTTTTTAAAAATATATGTGATTACAACCAAAAAAAACAAAATATAAAAAAACGCAAAAAGGTAAACTAACAAAGTTTAACTATCGTTCGAATATATTAAAATTCGGGTGTGTAGGGTTAAAAGCAACTAAGTCTGGCACTATGTCATCTCGGCATATTGAAGCTGCACGACAAGCTATTGTTAGAAAACTAAATAGAAAAGGAAAAATGTGAATACGAGTATTCCCTACAATTCCGATTACAGCAAAGCCGACCGAAGTTAGAATGGGTAAGGGCAAAGGTAACGTTTCCCATTGGGGCGTTAAAATTAGCGCTGGGACCATTTTATTTGAAATAGATGGTGTAGCTAAAAATATTGCCGTTTCAGCTTTTAAAACCGGAGGTGCTAAGTTACCTGTTAAAACAGCAATATTATTATAATTATAACCTAAATGTCGACATTATAAACTACAAAGACGTTGAGCACTTAAAATAATTTTATTTGATGGGATCTTTAACATCTCTAATTTAACCAATAAAAGCTGCTTTAAAGCCACCGAGATGAATATTTGCATATATCTTTAACAATTTACATGTTATTACAAGCAGCTAAATTTGTAGGAGCTGGATTAGCCACTATTGGGCTAGCAGGAGCTGGAGTAGGAATTGGTACCGTATTTGGTGCGTTAGTGATTGGAGTTTCACGAAATCCTTCTTTACAAGCTGAATTATTCAAACTTGCTATTCTAGGTTTCGCACTAACTGAAGCCATCGCACTTTTCTCATTAATGATGGCATTTTTAATTCTTTTTGCATTATAATATTTTTGAGCAAAGAATTAAAGGGGGTACATAGCTCAATTGGTAGAGCATTGGACTTTTAATCCACCGGTCTTGGGTTCAAATCCCAATGTACCCAAATCTTATTAAGATATACATGATAATTTTGAACATTAATTACATCTTAAATATTGTTATAACATTATTTCTGATTGGCGTTTTAGGACTAGTATTAAACCGAAAAAATATATTAATAACACTAATGTCTATCGAATTGATGCTATTAGCGATCAATTTAAACTTTATTATTTTTTCTATCTATTTAGATGATCTTGCGGGTTATGTATTTGTTTTATTTATTTTAACTATTGCTGCAGCAGAGTCTGCCGTAGGGTTAGCAATTTTAACAATCTATTATAGACTAAAAAATACTATTCGAATGGATAAAATAAAAAACATTAAAGGCTAAAAGATAAAACGGAAACGACAGGACTTGAACCAGCAATCTTCGACGTGACAAGTCGACGCTTTAACCATTTGAAGCTACGTTTCCTTAAATTTTGAAATACTTTCATATAGATAATATAAAACTTAATTATGATTTGGAATTTAAAAATAATTCAAATAGTAGTTTCTGGAAACAAAATACACCTCTTATTGAGTACTGCGAGACATTAGGAATTAATATCCCGCATTATTGCTACCATAAAAATCTGTCTATTTCAGGAAATTGCCGTATGTGCCTTGTAGAATTGAAAAACTCACCAAAACCTATCGTCTCGTGTGCAATGAATGCTAAATCCTGTTTGACAAACGGAGATGTTTACACAAATAGTTCGTTGGTAAAAAAAGCTCGTGAAAATGTTCTAGAATTTTTACTGCTAAACCACCCTTTAGATTGTCCAATATGTGACCAAGGTGGTGAATGCGATTTACAAGATCAATCTCTTTTTTTCGGTCTAACTAAAAAAAGGTTTTATAGTTTTAAACGAGTTGTTTTAAACAAAAATATTGGGCCCATTGTAAAAACTGTGATGACAAGATGCATTCATTGCACACGGTGTGTTCGTTTTGCTGCCGAAATTGCGGGAGTAGAAGATATAGGAATGTTTGGGAGAGGCTTGAGTAGTGAAATTGGTACTTATGTGGATAAACTTTTTCAGTCCGAACTGTCGGGAAACGTTATTGATTTGTGCCCCGTAGGAGCGCTAACGTCTAAACCGTACCCTTTTACGCATAGAAGTTGGGAATTAAAAAGTGTTACTTCCATTGATTTTTCAGACGGATTTGGTACCCCAACTCAGCTGTTCATTAAGAATAATCACATAATACGGATTTTACCAGGTTACGACAGACTAAATCATAATATCAATTGAATTTCGGATAAAACTAGGTTTTCATTTGATGGTATGTTTTCGCCTGAAAAAATAATTTACAGTTTTTTAGATAATAATAATAAAAAATCTTTTCTTAACCTTTCGTGGCAAAAACTATTCAAAGAATTTTTTTGCACACTGTATTTTCAAAACCATTTACTAAAACATTACTACCAACCACGTCCAATGATAATGCTTTTAGGGACAAATACAAGCTTAGAGGTTTTAAACTTATTAAACGCTTTAACTCGTAAATATTCATTTTTTAAGCTTAGACGAGTTGATTCACAAAGCACTAACGTTGATTTAGAACAGAATTATTTGTTAGATTTAAACTTGAATAACAGAATTGTAACATCGGATACTTGTTGATTAATTGGCGTAAATCCTCGTTATGAGGGGTCGAAACTCAATTTAAAGCTTCGATCAAGATATTTACAAGGAAATTTCAAAATAATTCAAATAGGTTCATTAATCAATTTAACGTTCCCAAATATAAACATTACCAGTAATACAAAAATTTTAAAATCTTTAATTGAGGGTAATAACTTATTTTGCCAGGAATTTGTGAATTCTTCAAATCCTATTCTAATATCTAATGCAGAAATATTTAAACGAAAAGACTATTTTGGGTTAGCAAATCTGTTAAAATTTTTAAGTAAACATGTTCATTTATTCTCACAATCTGAGGATAAAAGTCAACTGAATATTTTACACCACACACTAGGCAGCGTTGGATTTTCAAATTTTACTAATTTGAAAACAATACAAAATAAGGATTTAAAAAATGCCACTGGAATTTATTTTATAAACAATTCATTTTCAAGTTTCAACGTTAAAAAACTACTAAACTTAAAATTACTTAACTTATTTCAGAGTTGTACACTTGAAAATAAGATATTAATAACTCAAAATAGCAGCTTAGATACTCAGTTGATTGCAGAATTGAAGAGAGGTTTTAATTGGAGTAATCATTTACATTTACCTAATACTGTGTTTTTTGAAAGCCCAGGAACTTATATAAATACTGAAGGAAATGTGAGCAAAGTTAGTAGAATAATCAAACCATTAGGACAGACAAAAGACAATTGACAAATCATACGGAAAATGTTTTCTTACTCTAAGAAAATGTTATTTATGACTAACTTCTTAAACGACAATAAATTAACTTTTAACTCAAGTAGCATTTCTCACTTTACCTGTTACACGGGGTTTCAATGTTATGCCGTATCTAATCTAAACAATTTAGCTTTTTCATTTTTAAAAACAATAGTTGGGAATCGTCCATATACCGCTAAATTTAAATCTAAAAAAAAAAAAGTTTTTAGTTCTCAATTTAGATTTTGATTGAATGACTTTTATGTCGATGACAAAAATTTTAATAGCAACTATTCGTCTACCATGATTCAATGTTCAAAACTTTCTCGACTGAAATATTCTAATTTCAAGATATAAACATGAAATTTTTTGATGCGTGTAAGTGCGTTCGTGGAGATATGTTGTAATTTCTAGTTCCCACTTTCTTTTTCAGTGCAACTCACCCAACATCGTAAGCACTTTTTTTGATCCTGATATTTTTTTATATTTTTCGTATTCCTTGGTAAGATAAAAGTAGCGACCTTGGACTCTAAGCTCACTTTTCTAAAACACCAAAACTATAATACGAAGTTATAGTCTTGTTTTTTTATAGTATGTAAGAAACGGAAAAAGGATTGGAGCCCTAACATTTAGTTACGCCCCTGACTTTAAAACAACTGAGCTCTTTCATTCATTTATTTAAGACTTATCATCTCCTTTAACCAGCATCAAATTTAAAATAAATAAATGAAAACCTCCAACAACAAGTTCAAGTAGTTCATTTTAACGTACATAAACTTAACCCATGAAAAAATACCTATTTTTATCGACAAACATGCTTAAAAAACGTTTTTATAATTTGACTAAATACTAATTTTCTCAGTTCGCAATTAGATTCTTGCAGCTATTGCAACGCTTTGCGTTGTTGAATAAATAAAGTATGTAATAACACTAAAGCTTGCAAAATATTAATTTAGGTATATTATTAGTAAATTTTAAATCGTCTCCCAATAGATTGATTATCTATGTTTGAGTTATGGACTATACTTTAAATTTTTTGTTAAAATACACCAGAACATTCTATTCAATTGAGAGAACTTTACTTCCTTCGTTTCAAAGACCTGAGTAAAATATGAATAATAAAATTCGTTTCAAATACTTAAAGACAAAACATAGCTGACATTTAGTAGATCCCAGCCCTTGGCCGTTAGTCGCTTCTTTAGGGGCATTCTTTATGACTTCAGGGACTGTTTTATATATGAACAAATTCTTAGGTGGGGGTCAACTGGCATTAATTGGGTTTTTTATATTACTATACGTTATGTATACTTGGTGACGCGACATTGTTAGAGAAGCCACATTTGAAGAACAACATACTATATCTGTGCAACGAGGTTTAAGACTAGGAATGATTTTATTTATTGTTTCAGAAATCATGTTTTTTTTTGCTTTTTTTTGAGCTTTTTTTCATTCAAGTTTGTCACCAGTTTTTAATTTAGGAGGAGTTTGACCTCCCGAAGCAATCCAAACGATTCAAACTTCGGGAATTCCTTTAACTAACACATTTTTTCTTTTAAGTTCTGGCGCTACCGTTACTTGAGCACATCATGCCATAATAGTACGGGCAAAAAAACAAGCAATTATCGCGCTATTATTTACTATACTATTAGCAACAATTTTTACCTTATTACAAGGTATGGAGTACGTAGAGGCACCATTTAATATTAACGATAGTATTTTTGGCTCCTGTTTTTATATGGCTACCGGTTTTCATGGCTTTCATGTTTTCATTGGTACTTGCTGCTTAATAGTATCTCTTTTACGAATTGTTTTCAATCATTTTACATCAACGCATCATTTTGGTTTTGAATCTGCAGCATGATATTGACATTTTGTAGATATTGTTTGGTTGTTTTTATTTATCACTGTTTATTGGTGGGGTGGTATTCATTAACTTCTTGAAAAATTTGACCTTTTTTAGCTTTAGTAAATTACAAATTCTTTTAAGGAAAAAAGGTTAGTAGTTCAAGTCTACTCAAGTTTACTCTATTGAAAACATAAAGAAATACATAGAAACCTAAGTGCTTAAATTTTTTTGTAAAAACCAAAATTCTGTGGAAAAACACCGTCTGCTTGCGCGTTATTTCTCACCAAAAAAGTCTTTAAATTGTTAAAAATTATGTTATACGCTCCTTTAGAGCAGTTCCAAATTCTCTTATTATTTTCAATTGAATTGTTTTGTTTGAACTTTTTAATTATAATGTAAACTGATTGATTGAAAAAGACCAGCTTTTTCACCCTAAACACACATGACAAGTATTAATTGAAACATTTTATAGTACGATACTTGATTACGGTTAATATTTGATAATATTAATAAAGGAAGAGATAAATATTTTCATTTTATTTTTTATAAAATTGAAGGAAGAAATTAAAATCAACTCAAAAAGGGTAATAACTTAAACAGTTTTGTATTTAATATCTTCAAACACTAAAATTTGAAATGTTTTATAGTTTATTAGAAAGTGTTTTGGGGGTAATGCTCAAATTTTTGTATTTACAGCGTTAAAACCAACAAACTTAGAAATATTTTTGTCAAATATTATTAAATCTCCCTTTTTTAATAGGTAAGAGTTGTGCTGAACAATTTTATTGTTGACGTATACTTTTTTATGTGAAATTAATTGTCTTGCATTGTGAAAGCTATAAGAAAAAAGTATGTTCGATACAACGCAATATCTAATCGAGTTTCTAGTTTCTCAATATATAGAACAGTAGCATGGGCATTTCTTTTTTTGAATTCACTAAACGTTGATTTAACCATTCTCTTCAAGTAGTTTTTTCGCAAGGTACCGTAATAACTTAATCAGACTAAGCCCTGATAGTTTTACAACAACAAGTCATTTCATTGTTACAGTTACTTTATCTTTTTCTATATTTATTGGTATAAATATACTTTGTATTCAAAGACATCCATTTCAAGTGTTATCTTTTTTATTACTGCAAACACTTCTTTTGATTCAGTTTTTTTAATGGCAAACCAAGAACCGTCGAGAAAACTAGATGCATTATTTTTGAATCAATATGCTCGCCTTTTCTTATGCCAGAAGAAGTGTTAGATTGAAAAACATACTTGTACAATAAAAAAGCTTTAATTCTATACGGGCCTATTGAGACGGGTAAAACTGAGTTCTGCAAATCCTTGTTTAAATCTATGAATTTTAAAACTCTTCTTGTAAGAGATATGGATGCTTTAGGGAATATACAGATAGGGGAAAATCTAGCTCTGTTATTTGATGATATATCTTTAACTAGTAAAACTAAAGAAGAAAAAATACACTGTTTTGATTTGATAAATAGCTCTCAATTAAGAGTACTGTACGGTATTGCTGATATTCCTGCTGGTACTCCCCGCGCATTTACTACGAATGCAATCGATTTAGATACAATACCCGAAGAGATAATTCGTAGAATAACTACAGTAAATATACATAAATCTTTGAGAAGGCAAATAAAGCTCTCGATCCTTTATCTTTTATTCGCAAAGTTTAGACAGCTTGCGTATCTATTGCATACTTAAAAAATTCGTCTGAAAATTCAAGTTGTCCTGTTTTAATTCAAAAAATTTTTTAAAAAGGTATTCGATACAGCAAACCAAAAAAATCGAAAGTAAGGATATTTTTGACTTGTGTATAACCATAATAACATACCAAAACAGAGAGTATTACTTTAATAATAGACAATCATGAAATACTATTTATAGACTGTGACTCTAAATTTGACGCTAACTTTAAGATCGCTTCACGTTTTGCTGCCAAAACTGCGACCTGTTCGTTTAATTTTGAGATTTATAAATTTAAAGCAGTAATTTTTTGATTAAATAAAATTGATGGTGCAATTAAAAAGAAGTTAAGATTCCCGAATTTGGTTTTGGAAATGTAAACATGTGTGTAGAAACGTATTGGGATTCTAACCCAAAATTATTTAGCTATTCTTAATACTTACCCTTGATTTTTTAACCTTGATGAATTCTTTTTTTAAACATTCATAAAGTGCTATTCTTTCTCTATAAAAATTATGTTTACGGGGGTCGAAGGTACTAGGATTTAGATAATTCAAACTTTTAAAGAAGTTGATGAATGTCCCAGTAGTCTAGAAAAACAATTTAACAACAGATACAAAATGGCAATATTATGCTGCGGGATCAAAACTAAAACAATGCGTTGATGTAAAATAATCCCTAATCGGAATCTTTTACTCCAATGCATTTTTGATCGGAGCTTGATATTGAAAAAAGTTTAGTGATTATGAAATTCAATTTTTGTTCAATCTGTTAAAAGAAATATTTATTTCTTTATTGTTTTTGTTTGTTCTGTTCCCCTTTCCTTTCTTCCTTTGTTGTTCCAACAATCCATTTCACTTCCGTCCCCTCCCTTTTTCTTCATTGTTTTCACCCCTTCCTTAACTAGCATCAAATTTGAAATAATTAGCAGATTATATTAAGAATACTCTACACACAGCTATTCCACGTTTATTTCACGGTTTTAAGTATTTTATTGTGAATTCCTTTCTTAAATTTAAATTTTAGTTTAAGTTTAGGTATTTCAAAGACTAATTGATGGTATTTCACGGTTTTAAGTGTTTTAAGCCCTATAGTA
>Ga0208718_1000029_pt1 | contig 39665 bp, 40 predicted proteins | sample LakMenE29Apr09ns_FD_150743 | JGI IMG/M metagenome (GOLD analysis project Ga0208718, IMG submission 150743) | Freshwater microbial communities from Lake Mendota, WI - 29APR2009 deep hole epilimnion ns (SPAdes) | ecosystem: Environmental > Aquatic > Freshwater > Lake > Epilimnion/Euphotic zone ...
ACGCCAACACCAACGCCAACACCAACACCAACACCAACACCAGTTCCATCACAAATACCTAACTGGCAACCTAACAAATTATATAGTGTTAATCAATTAGTTGTATATGATAATGTTGTATATAAATGCATACAAGCGCATACATCTATTGTAACATGGGAACCTATAAATACACTGGCATTATGGGATAAAGTTTTAATACCACCTCCAACGCCAACGCCAACACCAACGCCAACGCCAACACAAATACCTAACTGGGAACCTAATAAATCATATAGTGTTGATCAATTAGTTGTGTATGATAATGTTGTATATAAATGCATACAGGCACATACATCTATTGTAACATGGGAACCTATAAATATACCGGCATTATGGGGTAAAGTTTCAATACCACCGCCAACTCCGACTCCAACTCCATCTCCGACGCCAACTCCGACGCCATCACAAATACCTAACTGGGAACCTAATAAATCATATAGTGTTGATCAATTAGTTGTGTATAATAATGTTGTATATAAATGCATACAAGCGCATACATCTATTGTAACATGGGAACCTATAAATACACCGGCATTGTGGGGTAAGGTTTCAGCATCTATGTCAATGCTTTTATCAATGCAAAGAATTAAAAAATGTTGTACAATAATGTAAATTTGAAATTTTTTTATTAACTATTAATATAAATGGAAATCGATACAAACACATATATTTATATTACAATATTTGCAATCGTCTTAGTAATTATCAGTATAATATACAGTTTATTTATGTCACGTTCTTCTGATAAGAAACAAGATGAAACAAAAACACTTAAAACAATTTCGCAAAATGATTTAACAGGACTTTCTAACGTATATTTAAATCAAACTGGTGGAATATCAGGGCAATCAACTAGTACATCATCTGGACCAAAGGAATTTAAAATAAAGTCTTTAAATACTGCAGAATTAATAAATCAATAGTTTTACTTAAAATCAAACCAAAATAAACTTTAAAAAATCAAATGTTTGATAGTACTGGATTCTATTAAATTTTGTACGTACTTAAAAATAAAATTTAATTATTTATAAGTAGTAATAGTAATAGTAATATGGCAGAGGTAGATGAAAAAATTGCTGAGGGCATGGAGTTTTCCAAAGGTCAAAAAGCTGAATGTATAAAATACTGTGAAAGCAAAAATTTGGCATTTTTTCAACGTGATCTTAATAGTTCTTCCTCAAAAATTTTCATAGCGGACACATATGAAAATGTATGGAATAAAATAAAGGGTCGCGGTGCATCAAAGTCTCATTACTACGAATCATGGAGTGCTAATCAACAAGTTAAATTATATATAGATTACGATAAACGAATAGAAATTGTTGATGAAACAGATGTTAAACGTAGACTGCAGACATTAGATGAAAATGATGCTATAAAGCATAAAACTGATATATTAAATATTATAAATTGTATCAGACAATGTTTACCTGAGATAAAGGGAGTATATATATTAAAATCTTATCCTGATACAGAAAAAAGAAGTTATCACATTATTTTTGATGGTATTCATTTTCCAAAAGCAAAAAGTGTACAATTGTATTTGGAGGAACAAATTAAGCCAAAATTTAAAGAGTTATTTGATAAAAAAATTATAGATACAAAGGTATACGCTCCGATATGTTTTAGAACTTTATTATCAACTAAATGTGGTCAGAATAGACCACTATATTTATTGGATACTGCAAGTTTTTTAAATGAAATACAAGAAAATCCAGTAACACCAGAAGATACAACATACCAGATGTTTTTAAAGACGTGTTTAACAAATATTGAACCTGATAGTATACTTTTTAACTATAAATCTGAAAAGAAAAAAGACAATTCAAAAAAGGTTCATTTGATGAATAATGACGAAGACATTTATTCAGATAAAGAAATAGTAAGAAAATATCTTGATATTTTAGATCCTGAAAGATGGTCGGATAGAAGTAAGTGGTTAAATATTGGTTATGTATTATCATCTATAAATAGAGAGTATATTGATTTATGGCATTATTTTTCAGCAAAGTGGGAAAATTATGAAGAAAAGGAAGCGAATATTGCATGGGATTCGTTTCAAAATAGTGAGTATATTTATACTATAAATAATTTGATCCATCTTTCTAGAATAGATAATCCGGAAGAATTTAATGAATTATGTAAAGAAATTCCTAATCATGATATAAAATATTTACGTCCATTTGACAATGTATTAAGTAAGTTAATACACAGACTATACGGTGAAAATTTTGTATGTAGTTCACCTGAAAAGAATGAATGGTATTATTTTAATGGGATTCGTTGGAAAAAAGAAAATAAAAGTTACAACTTGCGAGTTCTTATAATTAATGAAGTGTTTACAAAAATAGAAAAATACAGGCGCCAATTAATACGCGAGGGTGCAAGTGAAGAAATTATAAAAAATTATCATAATATTCTTCAAAAATTAGGTAGTGGTATTAAACTAAATTGTTTAGAACTTGAATTTTACAATTCTAATTTTAATAAAATAATTGATCAAGACAAAGATTTGATAGGTTTTGAAAATGGTATATTTGACTTGAAAGAAATGGAATTCAGAAAAGGAAGAAGTTCTGACTATATATCTTTATCAACTGGTTATGAATATATTGATTATACTTCCGATCATCCTTTGTATAAAGAATTAATGGATTTAATTTGCAAAATTCTTCCGGAACGCTCAGTAAGAGATTTTACATTACTATCATTAGCTTCTTGTTTAGATGGTCATACTAGAGATGAGAATTTTTACATATGGTCTGGTAAAAATAATACAGGTGGTAATGGTAAATCTACAATTATGGATTTGCATTTAAAAGCTCTTGGAGAATATGCTTCTATTAGTCCTGTTTCACTTATAACAGGTAAAAGGGAATCAGCCAATAGTGCAAATAGTGCTTTAGCAAGTATTCAACACAAACGTTGCGTTATTATGCAAGAACCGGGATCAAACGATCAAATTCAAGCTGATGTGATGAAAGCATTAACGGGTGGTGATAGAATATCCACACGTGAATTAAATAGTTCACAAATAGAATTTAAACCTTGTGCAAAATTTTTTATGGCATGTAATAAAATACCTAGTATCAGTGATTTAGATGGAGGTGTAATAAGACGTTTAAAAATAACAGAGTTTATTTCACGATTTGTAGATGAACCAGATCCTGAAAACATTAAAAATGGAATTTACGAATTCAAAATAGATAAAGGGCTAAAATCTAAATTAGAGGCTTATCAGTGTGTGTTTATGTGTATTTTGTTAGATTATTATCGTTTGTATAAAGAACGTGGTCTAATACCTCCATTACCAGTGTTACAAGTTACAAAGAAATACGAAAATGATAATAATACCATTAAACAATTTATAGATGAAAATATTGTAACAGGTGAACGTGGGGATTTTATTACAAAAGATCAACTAAAAGAAATTTACAAAACTGATTTTACAATACGAAATACATTTGGTAAATTTCCTGTTTTTATTAAACAACTTGAAAACGGTCTATGTACAGAATTTCGTTTAGATAAAAAGAACGTTGCAAAAATATCAGGTTGGAGAATAAAAGTTCAAGAAATAGAAGATGAAAATTCAGATTTAGAATAACAATACAATCGTATTTATTTTATATATCGTATTTTATTTTGTATATCGTATTTATTTTATATATTCTGTTTATTTTATTTATTGTGTATATAATAAACGCAATAATGAGTTTAAACGCAATATTCAATTCGGATTACAATTTTATTTTCTTCACAGAGGATATTACAGATATTAATAAATTCGATACAATTTACAATATGTGCACTATTGAAGATCCTTCTGGGAACAGACGGGCATTAATTTATGACAAATCTTTAGAAATTTTAAGAATTTTATCAATGACATCCGGGATTCATATATGTTCATCGTTTGTTAATTATAATAATAAACGATACAAGGTAACTGTTCATAATATGAACTGGTCTGGTGATACACTAACTTAAAATTTACACATTTACAAAATTCTTTTTATTTCTTTTATTATGTGTATTTCGTGTTTTTTATTTTATTGTGTAATATTATAACATATATACAAAACAATGAGTCAAAACACACAATTTGATTGGGATTACGCATTTACTTTCTTCACAGAGGATATAACAGATATTAATAAATTTGATACAATTTACAATATGTGTACTATTGAAGATCCTTCTGGAAACAGACGGGCATTAATTTATGATAAATGTTTACAAATTTTACAAATTTTATCAATAACAGCCGGAATTCATATGTTTGCAACATTTGTTATTTATGATAATATACACTATAAAATAACTGTTCATAATATGAACTGGACTGGTGATATACCCCCCCCTTAATTACGCTATACAATTTTATTTATATAATTTTATTTTTTATTTATATAATTATATAATGGAAAAGTTACCTAACGAATTAATTCAAGATATCTTACAACGGGGAAATTTAGAAGAAATAGAAGGATTATGTGAAAGTAATAGTTTTTTTAAAGAACACTGTAGTTATATTATCGAAAAAAAATTTGGCAAAATCTTAGATTGTAACTATTATGATTTATACAAAGCTCAAAATACATATTATATTTGTATAACAACAAATGAAGGACAGACACGTTTTACAAAAGCATTAGGTATAAATAAGGTAGCAACTGCATTTAGAAACTTGATTTCAAAATTTGATCAACGTATGCAAACGGATACTAATATTTCTTGGTCTATAGATAACCAAGAAAATACACATATGTTATCAATGAATTTTCATTATTATTCTGACGTTGATTGTGTTATGAATTTTGACGTTATTATACAAGGCCATTTAAAAAATTACACAACTTGCGATCGTTTACAAGAAGAAATAGTTAATCAATTTGAAACCTTGTAAAATAACTTATTATATACTTTGTAAAATAAGTTATTATATATAAGGATTTTTTAAGATTTGACTTGCATAATCATCATCAGAATCAGATCCTAATTTATTATTTGCTATCATTGAATAACTTATATTATTTCTTAAATATGTACTAGAATTATTTATATCAACACCATATTGTTGTTGATTTGAAACAGTATGAGTATCAGTATCATTGTTTTGTAAATCTAAAACTTCTGAATCAGCTGTATAAAAATCACTATTACCCCATAAACTATCTACATGAAATACATGTTTGTGATTTTCCTTGTGATTTTCTTTGTCCTTTTGACGTTTTTTAGAATAATCATATTCTTCATCTTCTTCTTGTATTGTTGCAATATTTCTTTTATAACTAGATGACATTGTTGTGATTTTTTTAGTAAATTGAGGGTAACAATCTGGTTTAATAAAGATATTTGTATTAACAGTAGTATTATCAGTAGTACTTTGTACACGTTTTATAAAACTAGAATCTAATAATAAATTACTATCCTGAATTCCATATGCATTATTATTTATAACGGAATCAGTTTCTTCAGTTTGCATTTTACAATTTTCATTTTCATGTGACTGGTTAAAATTTTTAAAATAATCGTTATTTAAAAAACTATCTTTCGGATCTACACTGTTTAATTCTATAGATTGAAATAGTCTATCATCACCCTTGCTTTTATCAAACCGTTCACTTTTACCAATTTTATAATTTACATCAAATAAACTAGAGTTTTCCGTAGAATACTGTAAATTACTATGTTGTTCAATATAATCGTTAAAATCTATAGATTTATCCGCGCATAATTCACTTAATTGTTTATCAAACAATTCTCTTTCGGATTGTCTTGAATAGTTATTAAAGTTATTAGAAGAATAAGATGTTTCAGTAAGATGAATAGGGTTAACGTGATCTTGTCTTACAGAAACAAAATTTCTTTTCTTTCCAAAAATTTTAAAGTAATAATAATCGTACTTTGTAGTAAAATAATCTTTGCACTTTTGTAATAATGTTTTATGTTTAGAATTTTGATCAGGTAATAGTATATCATGATTTTGCGCTTCTATGTCATCACTTGGTAAATATACATAACCTCGCCTTTTGCGTATATAAATACATATTTGGTCATAAACAAAATAAATCCCATTAAATAATTTACCACAAAACCGTACAAAATTATAAATATAACTAAAGAACGAAGTAAATCTATACAATACAAAAAGTATAGTAAAAAAATACCATATTGTATTAACAATGGTATTAAACAAATACAAATCTATCATTTGTATTTATTATTAAAAATTTAATCTGTTTCGAACGTTATACACGATTTAATAAAAAAGCGAATTTAAAAACTAAAATTAATTTATTTAATAAGAATAACGATATTGATGTTATGTTACCTCAAAAATCACAAAATCTAAACTGTTTAAAAAAAACGATTAATGATAAATTAAAAGAAAATAATGATAAATTAAAAGAAAATAATGATACAGATACAAATGCTAATCAAAATAATTTTATACACGAAATTGTTAAAAGTGTTATAGAAAAAGTTGATACACAAAAAATTACAGAAGAAGTCGTAGCAGATAATGCAGTATTGTCATCATCACCAGAGTCTGATCATTTTGTTTTTTTAAATGATGAAGAAGTCTTGGTATACAATCCAAGGAAAAAATCACCAAATAAATCAAAGTATAGAAATATATATTGTGTTAACTGTGGAGAAAAGGGTCATGTTGTAAAGGATTGTCATGGGCCTATTACTAGTTTTGGGATTATAGCTTTTAAAGTAGTAGACAATAATACAAATCAGATACACGATAAGAATAGTAAATTAGTAAATATACTATCAAGTGTTAAACAAATAAATACAACAAATACTTATCCAAAAACTAAATTTTTAATGATTCAAAGAAAAGACACAATGGGCTTTACTGATTTTGTCAGAGGAAAATATCCAGATGATCAATTAGAATCAAAAAAAATACTTCCTATTTTTTTAAATGAAATGACTGAACAAGAAAAACAATCTTTGTTAACAAAATCTTTTGACGAAATATGGAGAACATTGTGGGTAAATCACGATAGTAAATGTTTTAAAAACGAATATGAATATGCTTATAGAAAATTTCAAAAGTTAGACATCCCAAATTTAATACAAGAGTTTGGTAAATCTAATTTTACATTTCAGGAATTCGGGTTTCCCAAGGGTCGTAGGAACATGAAAGAAACAAATATTGCTTGTGCAGAAAGAGAATTTTTTGAAGAGACTGGTTATGATAAGAATTGTTATGACTTTATCAAGAATTATCCAACTATACACGAAGAATTTGTTGGTACAAATGGTGTAAGATATAGACATATCTATTATTTAGTTAAAATCAAAGACGATGCACCACCAGCAAAAATTGATTATAAAAACAAAATTCAAACTGGAGAAGTTCAAAATATTGGGTGGTTTACATATGATGAATGTATGTCTGTAATTAGACCATATGATATTGCTAAAAAACAAGTTATTAAAAAAGTATACGATGATTTGTTGGTTATGAAAGATAATTACGTGTGTTCTAATTTTTACTATACAGGTAAAAAACAATATAAATCATCAACTAGAAATATAAATATTCCTATAAAACAATATTATAGTAGTTTTAACTATGGTCATAAATCTCTTTAATTATTCTAAAGGATTAAATGCAACAAAAACAATTATTAAAGATTTTTTTAAATTCTTATTTAAAAATAAATAATTACTCCTAAAGCTATAAATTTCAAAGAATTAGTTAAAAATTCTAATACAACTCTCAGTTTAAATGTACAAGATCGTTTAGTAGAAAGACTAAACACAAATTTTACAGACGATGAACAACGGTGGTATATAGCTAACTTATACATGGATTTGCAAACAAAGGAAATGCAATGAAAACCATAAAAAATAACTTTACAGAAGGTGAAGATTACAAAACTATTATTTTCCGTATGGAAAAAAATAAATCACAAGAGACACGTGGTAGAAAGGAAGAAACATCACGAACAGATAAATATATATGATATTTTACGTATATTAGAATATGCGTAATTATTAACGAATTTTATGTAGTTTTACGTTAGTTAATGGTTATTTTATTATATTATATAAACATAGTATAATAAACGAATGTCAAGTCAATTACCCACCATTATATGTGTCGTTTTTGGTATAATTTCCTGGTATTATTTTAATAAATTTTTAGAATCAGAAAGGGAATATTCAAAGTTACATAAAAGGTTTGATAATTTGTATGTAGAAAATCAAAAAGTACGAACACGTGTAAAGGATTTACAATCATATAAAACTGATGTATCAAAGACGTTTCAAATTTTAGACAATGAACTTGTTATGATCAATGATCACTTGCAAAAGCGTAATGATAGGGGGGGGAATCAAGTTAGAAACATAGTTTCAAATGCAAACGCGGGTCAACAACCATCTATACCAATTCATACAACAATTCAAACATCTAGAATTCCATTAACTAGAATTTCATCTTTTGCAAATATGCCTACTAATAATGTATCTTTATTAACACCTGAATTATTATCATCATTATTTAATATGAATACAGAAGAATTAAGACAATCTGTTTCACAACAACCACCACAACAACAGGGTACACAACAACCACCACAACAACAACAACAACAACCACCACAACAACAACCACAACAACAACCACAACAACCACCACAACAACCACCACAACAACAACCACAACAACCACCACAACAATCTGTTACACAAACAAACGTTGATTCAATCGAGCGAGGAGAAAACACATTAAAAATTGATGAAAAGCAAGATGATGAAACAGAAGATAAATATGATGGTGGGTTACAATTTACGTCATCGTATGATATATCAGCTGGGAATTCTGGGTATGATCAGTATTTATTGAATAATTAACTTTAATTTAACAGTAAAATTTTTTATCTAGATAATATATAAAACAGATGCCAAAATTCGTTATGAGTGACGCTCGTGTATTTACCGACTACAATCCTAATTGTGAACTAAACAATGCTCTTCAAAAAAAGTACAACCTTAAAAATTCGCACGAATATAGATCATTTTTACAAAAAAATGCAGATACTATAATGGTGGATTTTTCAAAATGCTCTGAACAGCCAGAATGTAAACTTTGTCCGATCTGCAAAAAAAGTATTGAATATAGTCCTGGAAAACACGAGTAATTAAAAAATTTAAAAATATATAAAAATTATACTAGATAGTTTTTATATAATGGAATTTATTGAAAATTTTATAAATGCAAGTAATGAATTCTCTATAAAAATATTTTCTAAGAATAAAAAACATTTTACTCATATTGTTACTAAACTTTCTGAACCTGAGTATATTCTTTTAATAAGAATTCGGACCAGTAGTAAAGGATTAACAAAAAGCAGTTTTGATTGTGTAGAAATATTCATCGTTGACGAATACAAAGTTCTTTTTTTCGAGACAAATGAATTACAATACCCAACTTCAAATTATTATACAAGGAAAACTTTGGTAAATAAATATAAAAAGTATATTATTGGTATAAATCAATGTATTTTAGAAAAAATACATAGTTACTTTAATAATTATAAAGTTAAAATAAATTTTGGTTTAGACAATGACATTACAATAGATGATTTGAAACATACAATACAATGCAGTTCATGTAATGTCATTAAAAAATCGATTAAATTTCAAAGTAAACAATTACAATGTATCGCATGTCGTTCATCGTACAAAAGAAACATTGAATGTATAAATGTTAAAACTTTCATGGTAAAATTATTGAATGATGCAAAACATAATGCAAAACATAGACTAAAAACTAGAACAATAGCTGGCGAGTGTAATATTAATGTAACAGATCTTATAAACGTGTATCATAAACAAAAAGGATTATGTTACTATTCGAATGTTTTGTTGTCATTGAATGTTAAAAGTGATTGGCAATGTTCAATAGAACGTTTAGACCAAACACGTGGTTATATTAAGGAGAACATTGTTCTTATAGCATTAGAATTCAATACCGCATCACAAATGTCAAAGAGTAAATTCACAGAGTTATTAAATTTACTGAATAAAAGGCACAATTGTATTAAATACGACTTTGATAAGAAACAAGTAACTTTTAAAAAAATTGTAAGAAATGAATCGGTAATCGATAATATTCACTCTAACGAATGTACAAAATGTAAAATTTATAAAAAATCAAATGAGTTTCGCAAGAATAGAAATACTTGTACACAATGTGAAAATAATTATAAAACCGAATACAAAAAAACACCTAGAGGTCATCTTTTGCGTGTATTGAATAGTATGATTATTAATAGTAAAAATAGAAATCATCCACCACCATCTATTACATTTGATGATCTTGTAGAAATTTTCAAAAAACAAAAGGGATTATGTTATTATACTGGAATACCTATGAATTTTGGTTCATATAAAGAAACATATTGGACTTTATCAGTAGAGAGATTAAATAATACAACAGGGTATGAAAAAGAAAACATTGCTTTAGTTTGTTGGGAATTTAATGTTCCACATAATCAATGGTCAAAATCTAAAGTAACATATATAAAACAACTAAACTCAAACCTAATATAATGGAAAATTAATTGATTAGTAATTAAACCTGGAAATCAATAATAATTTAAACAAACTTTTTTTAAATGTTAATAATAATGGATATTGTATTAGTATTAATAACATTTATATTAGTATTGTATTTCACAATTAATATGGTGACTACATACAGTGAAACTTTATACGTACAATCTGATATAGATGATAAAAAGTATATTATAAGAAGAGGTCATACTAAAAGTGATATGTATTTAAAAGAATCTGCAAATGCATTAGCTGAAATAAATACACGTGTTACAAAACTTATTACTCATTTATCATCAAAATACGAAAGGGATCCTAGTAGGAATTATTTCATTAAAAAATTAAGGGAAAATTATAATTCATACATCTTATCAGAAGCAGCTATTGATGAAAGATATACTACATACACTGTAGACAAACAAGATATGCACGTTTGTTTAAGAACACGTGACCAATCAGAAAATATATACGATATAAATTTGTTAATGTATGTTATTTTGCACGAACTTGCACATTTATGTAATTATGATAATACTGGAAATCCAATACAAGGTCACGGTTTGGAATTTAAAAACATTTTTAAATTATTAGTAATAGAGGCTATCAAGCTAAATTTATACAAATACATTGATTATTCAGATAATCCACAAGAATATTGCGGTATAATGATATCAACTACAATTTTGCCTCGTTTTGAATATAATTTCCATATGGAACAATAGTTTATAAAAAATTGATTTTATTTTGCATTCATTAAAAATTAAATGCAACATTTATACGAAACCGAAAGTGATACTAGTAGTCTAGACATATGTCCAAAAAGTAAAGTGGCAGAATTAAGAAATATTTACACTGGGAAAAAACAAGACAATGTAATGGAAGATTATGCATCATCGCACCTTACTGAAAATCATATTTGTAATATTTGCAATGATAAAAATGGCCCATTTCTTATATTAAGTTGCAATCATATTTTTCATATTAAATGCTTGGTTGAAGTAAATTTCAAAGACATTTATAACTATCCAATTTTAGATACAGAATACTTTGAAAGTAGACGTTGTGCAACTTGTAATGAAAATATGCAGACTGAAGACTTGATGTATTTACATAGCAAATTTCTTTCATCTACTAAAAAACTTATTGGTAAACACCAAAACTCTATTGACAATCTTGAAAACCAATTAAAACAACTTAAAAATGAATTAAGAACTTGTTACGATTATAAACATAAATTGGAACAAGAAAGAGAAAAATCTAAACAAATTGTTTCAGTTTTAACAACTATGATGTAAATAATCTAAACCTTTTTATCAAAAAGCTTTGACAAAAAACTTCGTTTTTCAACTACTTTAGGTTTTTCTATAAATAAATCTGGATTAGTATTCAATAAAATAACATAATTATAAAAATTTGAAAATCGTTTTTCTTGAGTTATATACAAATTTTTTATTTTAATTTTTAAACTTTCTATTCTTTCTGTATCAATATAAACAAATAAATGTTTTGTTCCCTTTGAATTATGCTTATAACCTCCTAATTCCTGTAATTCTTTTAAACGCTTTGATAATTCTTGAAATTCGTTGTATGCTAAAATGGTTTCATCAAAATATTGTTTTTTAAAATTTAAAAAAATATCTTCAGAATTTACTAAAGGATTATTATTATCTATTAATAATTTATCAAAATCAATGTTTATATACTTAGAATGAAAATCAATGTCCATATTATAAATAAAATATAAAAAAAACAATCATCTCACGCGCTCATTAACACCATATCAATAGAGGTTTAAAACAATTAAATCCAACTATTAGCTTTTCATAGAAAGGCATTTGTTTGTATTCTGGGTTTATTGATGTATCATTAAAACATTGCCACGCTTTTGAAACTTTATCAGAATGGTAAAGATAGTAAATAGATACACTCATTAGGACTATGGTTATAATATAACAAAGCTTTGACCACTCTGTTTTTGAAATATCATATAATGGAGATATAAACTTGTGAGTAAAACTTTCAGTCCTATCTAAACCTCTTAATTTTGATTCCATATATGTTAACGAACATTCATTGTTGTTATTATACCAATGAACAATTAAACTAAAAGAAAATGTTACGTGTAATATTAAAAAAGCTGGTATATTAGAAAATGGGGCGAGCAAAACAAAAACAATTACTACTACATGAAATAAATGAATCATATTAGCTAAAAATATATTTGCACCTTTTTCATCACACTTTTCATCTTGTAAATCAAGTTTACTTTGAGGTGATGTATTAGACAATGCCTTTATAGATTTTGGGGTTTGTGGTTTTTGTAGTTTTTGTAGTTTTTGTGGTTTTGATTTTTTTAGATCTTGTTCAACATCACCGTTCATTTTTTGGTATTTACTTATTTTATAATGTATAAAGAAATAAAATGTATTTATTAATCGATTATAGAGAACAAGATTTTGTAAAACGTTTATCTGAATTTATTTATATAGAAAATGATAAAATATTAACATTTGATTTTCAAAATACTGAAATAAAATTCAAAGTTACATCGTTACCTATAGGTGATTTCTGTTTAATTGAAAATTTAGATGACATATCAACTGTATTATTAATGATTGAAAGAAAAAGTATGAAAGATTTATCTTCAAGTATTACAGATGGAAGATTTAGAGAACAAAAAGCTAGATTATCAGAGTCCATACAAGATTCAAACAAAATATGTTATTTGATAGAAGGTAGTAAACAACTATTAGAACGTGATAATTTTATGTTATCTAATACTATTATAAATGGTTCCTTGTTAAATTTAAGTTTTCGACATAAATATCATGTTATCCAAAGTGAAAATAAACAAGATACATTTAATATGGTGATGCTATTATATAAAAAATTCAAGAATCAGGAGTTTGAACAAAACATGAATGCAGTGGATTCAGTCAAGTTATTAAAACGTTCTGATAAACTAGTTGCAAATAAATTGGTCCATCAATTGTGTTTAATACCTGGTGTATCACAACGAGTAGCAAACGTCATAATAGCATATCCATTTATTAATATTAAGGATTTAATAAACAAATACAATACATTAGAAAAAGATTCTGATAAAGAATTATTATTATCTGAGATAATTGTTTCAGAAACAAATGGAAAAACCAGACGAATTGGTAAAGCACTTTCTAAAAAAATATACGAATATTTGTGTTGTTAAGTACTACACTACACTACACTACACTACATTTGAAAAAATAAAAATATTTAATAATATTAAGACTGCGAATGTACATTACTAATTTTAATATTTATATTTTACATAGTTTAAAAATCTTTTTTTTAGCATTTATAATTGGTAAAAGTATAAATAATATTTTTATTACCATTCAAAAAAAATACGACAAAGAAAACAATATATTATTGGGGTTATTACAACTATTGGTTGTTATCGTTACATCATATTATTTACATATATTAACAACTAGACAATTTAGTAGTAATATGCAAATATATGCACCAAATGTACTTTTCTCTAGTTTTATATTTTCATTACAATCAAATATGTTAAAAAATTTTGCACCACTCACTTTACATTAAGAGTTTATTTTAATTAGATTTAAATTAAAATAAGTACACTACTATTTGTATATTATTTGTATACTATTTGTATACTATTTGCAATTTTTTATTTGAGTATTCTATTTTCAGATTCTAACAAACGTTTTATTAATCGAATCAAATCAGCTTTTTGATGAGTATCATTGACTTCAATGTCTAATGCTTCAGCAATTGATCTTAGATCTGATATTTCGTAACTTTCTGCTGCTTTTCCTGTAACATCTCTTCTTTGATCTTTATTTTTAGAAGAAGTTCCAATATTACGTAAATCTAAAATTCTAAACTTTTCGTCTCTTTTACCATATTTATGTTCCCATGTATCAGTTTTACCCTTTTTAGTTCTATACGTTCCATAAATTGGATAATTAGTTTCGATATCGGTATTGTAATCCAAATCTGCTTGTGTTAATAAATCAATTTCATTTGGTTCAGCTGATTCTTCTTTTTTTTCTTTTTTAGACTTTGTATTTCTAAATGGATTTATCTGTAAACGATTCTCTGAGAATTGTTTTAATGAATATTTATTAATATCTACTGAAAAGTCCAATATTTTTGAATAAATACTTGATTCTATATCAATATTCGAATCATTAAATATATAATAGTTTCCACTTGTAATTAGAAAGCCTTCTCTATTATACATATCAACTATTAACACTTTATTATCAATCATATGTTTCAATGTTGTATAAATAGCTTCATCTGTAATCAATGGTTCTAATGTTTTTATATATTGTTTTATATCATTTAAATGCCATACAAATGTTTTACTAAACATTGTTTTAATGGTTTCTATAACAAAATAAATATCAAACTGATCAAAAAATGTAATATACATTTTATAAGTTGATTTATCAACACGCTCACTAGTTGGTAATTGTTTACATGTATAATTACATTCAGTATAATCACATTCAGGGGAACCTGGTATACCATTTACAATAGTATTTCGTGATGTATTGAGTGCACAATCAAAACTTGTTATTTTAAGTTGTCGCTCAATTAATTTATTACTTCTATCTTTTTCTTCAGAAAGAATGTATTTTTCTCTATCTATAAAAAATCTTGTAAGATCTGATTTACTGTCTAATTTTTTATCACCTGATCTATAAAAAACCGATACATATTTATAAATTTCAACATTTCTTTCTTGTTTTTCTAAAGCGTGATGTGAGTAATTTCTAACAGCTCTTCCTATAATCTGATTAACTTTACTCATATTCCAATATGGTTCTATAATATGAACTTGTCTAACAGCCTTTAATGTAATACCTTCTGATATAATAGGTGACCCAATAATAAATCTGATATATTTACCATTTTTGTTTTCATCACTATTAAAGACTCTTTTGAATTGTTCTCTATTTCTTAAACTAGTACCTTCGTCAAACACTATAAAATTTTTATAATATCGTTCTTCAGATATATTTTTACCAGAGTATTCATAGTATCCATTATGTAATAAAAGTTGACGTAACAAAGAAGTACCACCATAATTAACATAATTTGTATAAATAAAAACATTACCAGTTTGTTTTTTGTTTATATTTTGTAAAAGATTGTATAATTTTGAAGAAAATGTTTTTAAATCTCGTGTTAATACGTTTTTATCCTTTATAGTATATCTATTACCATACTTAGAAAACGTATTCGAAAATCCTTCTTTCCCATATGTAAATTCGGGATATGTCATCGTTGAAGCATCACTACTATTTTTATAAAGAGAACTTGCCTTTGATATTACATTATCACTTTCCATAACATTTTCTTCAGATTCTATTCGTTTTATAGCAGTTGACATGTCATATTTAGAAAATTGCCCTAAATCAGATTTTAATGCATTTATATATACTTTATATTGATACGGTGACATTTCACATAAATAGACTTTGGTTGTACCAACATTTTCAGATATTAAGGGTTCACCCAGTTCAATTTTTTCAGGATTTGTTTCAGTATTTCCTTTTAAATAAGAAACCTTACCTATTAATGATTCCTCTAATTGTGTCTTTCCCCAACTAGTAATTTCATAAACATCACCCTTTAGGGCTGATCTATTTATATAATTGGATCGTTTCTTTATTAAATAACTATTTCCAGAATCAGTTTGTTTTAATAAATTATTTCCGGTAGGAAATTGAAGTTTACTATTGTTTACATTTAATAAATTTGCTAATTCAAATATCTCAGTAGAATTGTCATACATTGGTGTTGCAGTTAATAAAATCAACTTGTAATTATATGATCTAGATAATAATCGCATTAAAGATGTATAAACTTCATTTCCCGTTATATTATGTGCTTCATCAACTATAATAACAGTGTTATTCAAATTTTTTATTTCATCTTTTATACGTTTACGTTGAATTTCTCCAGTTTCAGTTCGTTTTGCCTTTTTTGTATTTTGACCAAGTTCATTTTTTTCAAATTGTTTAGCACCAAGAACTCTATTTATAAATGTTCCATATGTTACAAAATGATAAGATTTTGAAATAGTTTTATTGGCTTTAGTTATAATTTCATTTCTATGTGTATCAGATCCTCTATATGTTATTTTACCACTATAAATATCGTATTCTTCATTGTCAAGATATTCTTCCCTAGTACATTTGCTTAACAATTCACCAATAAAATTTTTCTCAATGTTTTTATTTTTAACTAACACGACTATACGTCGTCCCATATTATTTATATATTCTTTAAATCCTTCAGCTATAGTTATAGCTGCACATGTTTTCCCAACTCCGACATCATAATATAACAATACATTTTCAAATGGCGTAACCTTTGAAATATAATTTCTCAACAACATTTGAGTCGGCTCTTGATGTATATGATGTCTTTTATTTTCAGACTTGTGTTCTGAAAACTCAACTTTGTTTAAAATATTACTACTATTATAATATATGTTTTCTTCCATTTACTTACATGAAACATAGAAATTAATTTTTAGAAACTACACGTTTATTTAGATGAAGAAGTACTTGTATTTATAGTTGATTCAGGAAAAGGCGACGTTAATAAGGGTTCAGATGATCTTATACTATCAAATATACTATTTTCTAAGGTATTCACATTATTTTGTATTTTCTGTAAATTTAATCCTGATTCGTTATTTGTAGTTGAATTTCCATACATAAAATGATAAAGATACATTATAAATGGTAAAAACAAAACGTACAAAAGATTACTTTTACCTACATTTTGTTCCTTTACATTTCGTTTATACATACGTAAGACTACATAAAATATAATAGTAGATATTAATACGAATATATGAAAGTTCATATTATAAAGTATCTTTTAATTATAATATAGATTATAAATTAGCAATTCCTTTCGCAGAAAACAAAATAAAAAAATAATTACTTTAAGTATATGTTAAAACACAGTTTAACTGAAAATACACGTCTAAAAACCGAATTGTATAACTTGATTATCAAATTTGTTTACAAATATATATTAAAACTATTTGAAGAGGAAAAGTTATATCATAATACCCGTGAAACAAAACCTAGTTTATACCCTGGATTTCAAAAAAGTTTATTAAAAATTACAAAATGGTCTAGTAAAACATTGGACAAACAGTATTTAAAATTTTTAAAATGGGTAGAAAAACGTAAAGACTTATCAGAAGAACAACTATATAAATTATTAAAGGATATAATCAAATTATCCACACAAATTATGATTAATAAACCAGATGTTTACGTAGATACATTACTACAAAATTACAAACTTCCAACACTAAAAGCATATTATTATAAATGTTTGCGGAGGATAGCTAGGCGAGTATATGAAAACCCCAAACTTTTATATTCATTAAAAAATGAAGACTTGATTAATGATTTAGAAAGTATTTTACAACATTACTTACCTTTAGATGAAATTAAAACCGTTTTAGAATTTAAACAAGAAACTGAAAATGATGATAATATACAAGTTGCATATAATTTTGACGATAATGATGATAAAAGTAGTAGTATTAGTTTAAGAAATAGTTTAAAAAATATGTTATTAGTTGACAAAGAACAAAGTGATCAGTCTTTACATTACGTTTCATCAAATGAGTTGATTAAAAATTATGATTACGATGATATAAAACCAATTACAAATAAATCTGAACAACTAAATGATTATGAAGATGGTGTAAAACATATAACAGTACCAAAATTCAAAAAATCAAACAACTATTTTTACAATAAACCTAAAGTTAATGAAATTAGTGAACACTTTTTTAATGAATAAATATCTTATTGTTATCTTACATTTATCATTATTTTATATAAATTTCGTATAAACATTGTTTCTATTATATTTTCATTTTGTATAATAGAAATGTCTTTCAAGTTCCCATCTATTTCAGATGTGTCATTTTTTGATAGTTTTTTTAATAATTCAAGTGATAAAATTCAAACAACTGATCCAGACTCTTTTACAATGAGTATAAACGTAAGAAATAATTCAGATTCATTTTTAAGATTTTTAGGTCATACTAGCTTTACAGTTGGATATATAAACAATACTCGAACAAAACATATAAAAGAAATTGGATCATTTATCATAATTATAAACTCTCAAACTCCAGGTGGAGCTAATGGTATTTTTTGTATTTCAAGATCCGATAAATCTAAACCAGGTAAAATACAAGAATTAGTAAAAACAAATGGTATTTTAGATGATATTATAGATTTAGAATGGAATCCTTACGAATATCCATTATTAAAAACAAAATTAAAACTTGCAGATCATAAAAAAGGTATAATAAATTATCACGTAAAAGTTATTACTAATTTTTAGCCCATTTATTACTTAACCCCTTTGTATTGTATTACGTTGTTTGGGTAATTTTCTATTAATTCTTACATTACCAGTAACATATGTAACTGATTGAGCAGGTTTTATGTCCTCGTTTTCTACAATAATATCTTTACTTTTTAGTTCATTTTGTAATCTAATGATTTCATTATCACGTTCTATAGTAAGATTTCTAATATCTGTTCTATAATTAGTTAATTCTGTCTTCATACTTTCCAATTCATTTTCTAAATTTCGTCTTATATTTTCCTCTAAATTTAGTTTATTTTCAAGTTTTAAAATACTATCACCACTTACTTGAAGTTGAATAGCTTGTCTTTGATGATTATTTTCTAATGACAAATAACGTTGTTTAATATCATCTGTTTGTCGAAATGCTTCATCCTTTTGTTTTACGAGATCATTACATTTTTGATCAAGAAATTCTAATTCTTTTCCAGATGTTAATAAATCACCGCGTAATACTTTAATTGTATTATTGGATTCATTTAAAGATCCTGTTAAATCACTTATTTGTTTTTCATATTGAGGATCTATATGGCTAGTTTCTAATTTAGAAATTTGAGCAGATTTTTCCTGCAATTGACTTTGTAAAGTTGTAATAGTTTTTTTAAACAAATTAATTTTCAATTCAGATTGTTGCTCAATAGTCTTGTAGTTATCTACTTCACCTTCTAATTCTTCAATCCTTTGTTGAAATTTGTTGTGTCCTATATTTTTAGGTGTAGCATTTAATTTATTAATAAATTCAATAGATGTTTGAACATGTTCAACTGACACTTCAACTGGTACTTTAACTGGCACTTCGACTGGTACTTCTACTGGCACTTCGACTGGTACTTCGACTGGCACTTCTACTGGCACTTCTACTGGCACTTCTACTGGCACTTCTACTGGCACTTCGACTGGTACTTTAACTGGCACTTCGACTGGTACTTCTACTGGTACTTCTACTGGCACTTCGACTGGTACTTCGACTGGCACTTCTACTGGCACTTCTACTGGCACTTCTACTGGCACTTCTACTGGCACTTCAACTGGTGCAAATTTAGAAGTAATAGGTACTGGTTTAGGTGGTTCTCTGGAAGTAATAGGTACTGGTTTAGGTGGTTCTTTAGATGTGATAGATTGTCCTTGTAATCTGGAAAAAAATCCGATAGATTGCGTTGAATCAATTTTTACATTTACTTCATCCATTTTATATTATTATATTATTATAATTAAACAATATAAAATAAATAAACATAACGAACAAGTTATTTTTTAAGTTGTGGTATGAATTGGGATGCTAATGTCTCACCTACATTTTGAGAGGCATCGTGTTGTGTAATTTTTGATACTTGTATATCTGATATAGCTGATAACATCATTTCCAAGTTTTTCAAAAAATTTGTTTTATCAAAATTTGAATTCGTATATTGACTTATAATTAACTTCCATAAGTTATCAGATGTTTGTGATATATACTTATACTTATGTTTTAATATATTTTCGTAATTTATTATATTGACTCTTCTTGCAATAATCTCGTCCAATTCTGCCAATAAATTATTAACTTCATCTTTTAATTTTGTCACGTTTGTATCATGAATGTTTCCAGACATATTATCTTGTATAGTTAAAAAAAAATTGTATTATTAACGTCTTTTTAATAATTATATGATGAATTTAATTAGTAACTTTACATTAGATAATACTGGTAACACAGATGTCAGAATGGCTAATCACTCCATTATTGAAAATACTGGTAATACAGAGAATACAGATAATATAACAGAAGAAACACAATCTGAAAACTATCACAAAATATCACAAGATATTAATATAAAAGATGTTATAACAAGAATTAATAAATTAAATATAAAAGAAAAAAATCATATATTGAATATTTTAAAAATGACAAAAATTGATTATACCAAAAATGAAAATGGATATTTTTTTAATTTATTGCAAATTGATATTGTCATATTGGAAAAAATATGTAATTGTTTATATTTGATAGAAAAGAATAGTGGTATTTTAAAAGAAATGGGTAGAAGAAGAACTGAATTATTAAATTACTATAAAAATTTAATAGAAGAAAGATTACAAAAAAATGTACAAAGGAAACGAGATGATTACATTAATCGTTTACAATTAACAGATTCTTCATTAAATATAATAATTAAAAGAAAAACTATAAAAAGAAAACGTGTATTTGAACATATAAAGGATCCTGATTTATTGATTAAAGAATATACAAAATATAAAAATAAAATTCAAAAAGGAAGTGTTTATCATAGAATAATAACATCTATAAAATTAACAAGGAGTAACAAGAGTAGAGAAGTAAAAACATCAGACAGTGATGAAGTAAGTGTTTTAGATGAAAATGAAAGTGGTTATGATAATGTAAAAGATAATGAAAGTATAGTTGATGTAACAGAAGATTCTTTTCATATGTCAGATCACGAAGAGGATATTGAAGAAGAAAAAGACAAAGACCTCGAACCAGAACAAGAAAATGACGATGCGTATATATCAGATGAAGATATTGAAAATGTTGTTGACATTGACATTGACATTGACGTTGACGTTGACGTTGACGAAATAGAAGAAGATGATAAAATAACATCTGAAGAGAATACTGCAAATGAGTTTCGTCGTTTTAAAAATTTATTAAACAAACAAGGTTTTGAATTTAATGATAATAAAAACTGTTTATTAACATATCAAGATTACATAACCTAATAAATATTAATAAAAAATGAAAAAATGTTTATTTTTTATGATAAATATATGGGTATACCGTGGTATTTTTATACTATATACAAGAAATACAATACAGAAAATGATCTTACAGTAGATGAAGCAAGTATTTCAAAATCTCGTATTGATTATTTATTTTTAGACTACAACAGTATGATTCATCCGTGTGCTCAACAGACATTGAAAAATTTATCAGATGATGTACGCGATGAAAATGATATTGAAAATGAAATTATAAATGATTGTATAGATTATACTAGGTATATATTGAATGTTATTAAGCCAAAATATCTTTATATAATGATAGATGGTGTTGCACCACGTGCAAAAATCAATCAACAAAGAGAAAGAAGATATAAATCTCATTTTTTTAAAATTTTAGATAAACGAATAGAAATGGAAAAGGATGGAGAAAGTGATCATACAAAAAATAAAGTACATTGGAATTCTAATAAAATTACACCTGGAACAGATTTTATGGATAAATTGACTAAAAGGTTAAATATATTCAAAGAATGTATTTTGAATGATTGTGGGTCATTTTTATCAGAAGTGGTTATATCAGATTCTAATATACCAGGTGAAGGTGAACATAAAATGATGAAAATAATTTCTGATATTACCAATGATAAACAGATATGTATTTATGGTTTAGATGCAGATTTGATTATGTTGAGTTTAATAAGTTCTAGATCTGACAATATAGTGTTAATAAGGGATAATACATTTAATAGTAAATTATCAGATAAAGATAGGGTATATACATACGTGACAATTAAAAAACTTAAACGGTATGTATGTAAGGATCTTAGGTCAAATTTAGAGAGGGATACACTTATATCTGATGAGAATTTGATATATGATTACATATTTTTGTGTTTTTTATTAGGAAATGATTTTTTGGAACACGTACCTTCTTTGTTAATAAAAGAGGGTGGTATAAATGTGTTATTAAAATATTATAGTATATTGATTAATACACGAAAATACACTGGTTTAATACGTATGGCAAAATTAAAAGGGTCTAATACAAATTTACAAGATGTTATAAATATGGAAATGTTGTGTGATTTATTATATCATTTGTCAAAGACAGAGCCCCTGTTTTTTAAAAATATTTACAGTGTTTACAAAGGAAAAAAATCGTGTTACAGAGATACGTATGATTTAGAATATATAAATACCAATGCAAATGTAGATATTTTTATTTACAAACAAGATTATATTCGTTTTAATGAAAGTGGTTATAAACAACGTTATTATAAATTTTATGGTATTACAGATGTTACAAAATGTTGTAGAGATTACATTACAGGATTAAATTGGATTATTGGTTACTATAATAATCATAGTCATGATAATTGGTCGTGGTATTATGAGCATCACGCAACACCTTTTGCAAGTGATATATTTGAATATTTAAAAAATAATCGTGTACAAAATGCTTCCTTGACATTATTTAATAATTCTATACCATTTAGTACTTTAGATCAATTACTTATGGTATTACCAAAAGACTCTTTATTAGAAATTATGAAAACAACTGATATAAATTTATATTGGAAATTATGTAGAATTTTTAATACAAATAGTAGAGAGTTATTAGAATATTATCCGAATAATATTTGTTTAGATATGATAAACAAAGAATATTTATGGCAGTCCAAAATATTTTTAAAACAATTTAATTGCAAAATAATAAATATTTTATTGTAATTTTTTTTATTATTATATAGTATAAAATAAAATGGATTATCAAAAAATCGCTCTTTTACTTGTTCAAGTCTTGCTAGTCGCTGGAGCCCTCAATTGGGGTCTTGTCGCATATAACGGTATGGATGCCGTTAAAATCGCTACCGGTGGTGGTGATATTGAAAAATACGCTAAATTTGCAGTTGCTGCAGCTGGTCTTTACCATGCTTATACTTTGTACTTGGTTTCTGCTTAAATAAGTTACTACGTTAATTACATTAACTACACTAACTACATTAATTACACTAACTACATTAACTACATTAACTATTATATAAAAAATATATAAAAGTTTAGGTCATTTTATTATGATTAACAAACCATTTTCAAGATATAGTTTATAGCAAAATCAGTGTTATTATTCATTGAATCATATAATTTGGGATTGTTTGAAATATCAATTTTAATACAACTACATAGTTTTTTTATATAAGTAGTTGTTAACTTTTTGTGTATATCAGGACGGTTTTGTTTTAAAAATGTATCTAGTGAATTATATCCCATAATTGAACTAAATACTATTATATTATCTGACAAGTTAAAGTCTTTAGGATTTATCATTTGATAAGTACTCTTATTATTCATTGCATTTGTATGGATACCTGCTTTGTGATGAAAGGAACATTGACCAGTAATTGGGTTATTTATTGGTATTGGGACGTTTATACATTCGGATATAAATGTATCCAATTGATTTAATATATGTAAATTATACTTTTTAAGTGATTCTGGGTAAGTAGTGTACAATCTTGATATTAACCCAGATAAATCAGTTATCCCATTTCTTTCACCTAGACCTAATACACTTGTATTTATATGTGTACATCCATTAGTAAGAGCAATATATGCATTATAAACAGCACTTGAAGAATCATTATGGAAATGGCATTCTATATCTAATGATGAACTAGTTGAATTTTTTATTAAACAAATAGTATTTTCTATATCAAAATGTGTTGCAATACCTATAGTATCAGCTATACCAATTCTATCAACGTAATCTTCTATAGCAAGAAATAATTTTGATAAAACATTAGGATCTGTTCGAAAAGAATCTTCAGTGGAAAAATGTATTTCTATATTATTATCATTATCTTTTTCTTTTATATATTTTAAATTATTAACCGCATCCTCTATTATCTGATCAATTGTTTGTTTATGATACGTACTTATAACTAAACTGATTCCATCAACCATTTGTAATTGTAGTACTTTTTCAACATCACTACAGTAATTTCTTATATGTGCTATTAATTTAATTGATAGACCCATTTCTTTTTTAAAATTTATAAGTGATTGAAACTCATCAAATGCATTTTGAGACGCATTAGGGTTTATCAATTCAGCATATTCTATACCAAAAAGATCTAATAACAATAAGAATTCTTTTTTTTGTTGTAATGTCAAGTTACAAACTGAATTTTGCTGTCCTTCTCTTAGGGTAGAATCGATTATGTAATATGATCCATTATTACCAATCATATTTATTTTATATAAAAAACAGTATTAAAAATAAATATATAAAACGAATAAGAAAAAATTGATTCTTTGTATTTTTTCCTTTTAATTATAGCCTTAGTGCGTAAGATTTTTTTAAAAAATTCCTATAGTAACATTAAAAAACAAATGAGCAAAGTAACTACATCCACTAAAGCAACTCCAAAGACTACTACTAAGAAAACTACAAAGGCCAAAGAGGTTTCAGTTGAACCAGCTGTTCCAGCCCCTGTAGTAGTAGAGACTACTACTGCACCAGTTGATGCTACTGCTACTGCACCACTTGATGCTACTACAACTGTTGCTGAAGTTGAATTAACTGATGCTACTTCTATGAAACAAAGATTTGAAGCACTAATTAAGTCTAAACAAAATCTTATGAATGATTTGAAACGTGAAATTCAAGAATTAAGAAAGATGCAACGTGATCATGAACATGCAATAAAGGAAGCATCAAAAAGATCTAAGAAGAAGAAGTCTCATTCTAGTGATGGTACTCCAAGAAAGCCATCTGGATTTGCATCACCAGTGATGGTATCCGAGGATCTTTACAGCTTCCTTTCTCAATTTGGTGTAAAAAATACTGATCCTATTGCAAGAACTGATGTTACCAGACATATCACTAGCTACATTAAGGAAAAGGATCTTCAGAATCCAGAACATAGACGTGAAATTGTTCCAGATGCAGCTCTTAAGAAGTTGTTTGGACCAGCTATTGAACCAAAGGATCCAAATGATGCTAACTCACCATTGGTTTATACTTACCTCAAGCTTCAACGTTATTTGTCTCCTCACTTTCCAAAGAAAGCTACTGCTTAAAAAAATATTAGTTTCCAAAGAAAGCTACTGCTTAAAAAAATATTAGTTTAATCATTTATAATTTTATAGATGATTAAAATAATTTTATATAACTTTTGTATTTCCGAGTATTTAGACAATAGAAGTTGTATGGGCTCTAAATTGGATAGCAGAAGAATTCCAACCGCTTATGTTAGTTGAAGTGTATTGTATTTGTCCTTTACTGTTAATATTATTTATAGTAAATATGACTCCTGTGTTATCACCAACAAATGTTGTATTAATTGCCCAATCGCCATTTTGTTTTTGAACACCTCGGATATCATAATTTGCATAAAGATTTCCAGAAGTTGCAATAATACTTACAGATGCTGATCCAGAAAATGATCTTACAACAGTATTGGAGAAGGCAAATCCAGTTACATTAGCTACACTAGTTTGGTTATTAGCTGCTATAAAACTGACTTCTTTAGAAATATCACCAAGACTTGGTGTGATATCGATTGTATTACATATCATAGTTCCAGAAGTAATATTAAGTGATGACAAGTTAGAAATACTTCCAGTTGATGCAATCAAATTACTAGTAGAAATGGATGTAGAGCTCAAGTTAGTAATACCTCCAGATGGTGAACTCAAATAAGATGTGATATTAAGTGTACCTACTGTAATTCCGCTAGCATCTAATGATCCAGTACTTGTGGCAGTAGCTACTATATTACTGATTGTAGCAAGTGGAGCATATAAACTGGCAGAACTGACTTTAGTATTTACAAGGATATTTGATGCAGTAATATTAGTTGCTAATAAGTCAGTTACAGCAAAGTTTCCAGATGAAAGATTTGTGGCGACTACATTTGTGATTGTTGCATTTGTAGAATTAACTTGTCCAGAACTTACACTTGTAGAAAGAATTGATCCTGTTGTAATACCAATGGATACACCCAGAGTTCCTTGAACATCAAGTTTATATGTTGGGGCAGTTGTACCAACACCGATGTTACCTGCACTATTAACTCTCATACGTTCGCTACCTACAGTAAAGAAGTAAAGGTTACCGTCAGTCACACTTGGACTTTCAGAAGCAAGAACTTTGGTAGTTTGTGCAATATCAATTACACCACCAAGAGATCCCCAAGCATCACCAGGTCCATAACCTTCAAATTGTTGGTATTCATTATTATACCGAATGTCACCAGATCTAGCAATTCCAGGTCGAGAAGCAGTGTCACCGACTGGAATTTTAAGAGATGGTCCTACAATTGTTACACTTGATCCCATAGTCACATCACTTGATAAGATAGATGCACCACTAACATTAAGTGATCCGGTACTAACACCAAGATGTAAGAATGAAGCTCCAGTAACAGTAAGTGCACCAGCAGTGACAGCACCTTGTAACCAAGATTCACCGGTTACGTTAAGAGATCCAGCGCTAGCACCTTTGAATAAAAGAGAAGCTCCTGTAACAGCAAGAGAACCAGTTGTAAGTCCATTATTAAGAATGGATGCTCCAGTAACAGTAAGAGAACTATCGAGTGTAGTTGCACCGCTGATTGTAACAGCACCTCGAATAAGAGCCCCACCTGTAACAAATAATGCACCAGCAGTAACAGCACCTTGTAGCCAAGATTCTCCAGTTACATTAAGAGATCCAGTACTAACACCAAGTTGGAGTAGGGAAGCACCAGTAACAGCAAGAGCACCGGCAGTAACAGCACCTTGTAACCAAGATTCACCAGTTACGTTAAGAGATCCAGCACTAGCACCTTTAAATAAAAGAGAAGCACCAGTAACAGCAAGAGCACCGACAGTAACAGAACCATTAAGAATTGATTCTCCAGTTACGTTAAGAGATCCTGCTGTTAATCCAACTGATGCTCCAAGAGTTCCTTGAACATCAAGTTTGTATGATGGAGCAGTTGTACCAACACCGATGTTACCTGCACTGTTAACTCTCATACGTTCGCTACCTACAGTAAAGAAGTAAAGGTTACCATCAGTCACACTTGGACTTTCAGAAGCAAGAACTTTGGTAGTTTGTGCAATATCAATTACACCACCAAGAGATCCCCAAGCATCACCAGGTCCATAACCTTCAAATTGTTGGTATTCATTATTATACCGAATGTCACCAGATCTAGCAATTCCAGGTCGAGAAGCAGTGTCACCGACTGGAATTTTAAGAGATGGTCCTACAATTGTTACACTTGATCCCATAGTCACATCACTTGCTAGAATAGATGCACCAGTAACATTTAAGCATCCTGTTGTAATACCATTATTAAAGCTAGAAGCACCAGTTACGGTAAGAGAACCGGTAGTAAGTCCTCCGTGTAATACGGAAGCTCCAGTTACATTAAGTGATCCAGCACTAACTCCAAGTTGAAGTAAAGAAGCTCCAGTAACAGCAAGGGCACCAGCAGTAACTGCTCCGTGAAGAGTAGATTCTCCTGTTACGTTTAGAGCACCTGATGTAATACCAGTGTTTGCAATAACACCATTAACAAATCTTGCAGTTCCATTAACATCAAGTGTGTAATCAGGTGCATTTGTTGAAATACCTACATTACCACCAGTTGTAAAAATAGAACCGAGAGTGTTGCTATTACCATAAGCAATTAAATTTTGACTAATATTTGCAATTCCACCAGAGAAGTTAGTATCAATAAGATTAGTTGTAGTAATATTAACGGTTGTGATAGTACCAGCTACAAACAAATCTGATGACAAGTACATATTACCACCACTAATCGTTGAAGCAGAAAGCCAAGAAGTTCCCAAAGTAGAGAATGATCCTAAAGTGGAGTAGACACTTCCAACTGTAATGGCAGTGGCCTTAATATTTTCGATAGTACCACTTGGTGCATACAAGTTACCAGCGCTGATGGATGTAGTAGCAAGAATAGTTCCAACAGTCATACCAGTAGCATCAATTGATCCAGAGCTTACAGCAGTGGCGACAACGTTTGTAACTGTTGCTAAAGGTGCATATATGCTAGCAGAGCTAATTTGAGTAGTGGCAAATACGCTAGCAGCAGTAACATTTGTAACATTAATAGTTCCAGAACTAAGATCGGTAGCGACAATATTGCTAATTGTAGCAAGTGGAGCATATAAACTAGCTGAACTAATTTGAGTAGTTGCAAATACACTAGCAGCAGTAACATTTGTTACACGAATAGTTCCAGAACTAAGATTAGTAGATACGACATTGCTGATAGTTCCACTTGGTGCATACAAGTTACCAGCGCTAATAGAACTGGTGACAAGGATGGTAGCAACAGTCATACCAGTAGCATCAATGGAACCAGAGCTCATAGCAGTAGCAACGACATTGCTGATAGTTCCACTTGGTGCATACAAGTTACCAGCGCTGATAGAGCTAGTAGCAAGGATGGTAGCAACAGTCATACCAGTAGCATTAATAGATCCAGTGCTGGTAGCAGTAGCAACGACATTGCTGATAGTTCCACTTGGGGCATACAAGTTACCGGCGCTAATAGAGCTAGTAGCAAGAATAGTGGCAACAGTCATACCAGTAGCATTAATAGATCCACTGCTAACAGCAGTAGAGACGACATTATTGATGGTTCCACTTGGAGAATAAATGTTTGCGGCACTTACATATGTATTTGCTAAAAGAATACCTGTTGTAATATTATCAGCTATTAATTGTGTAGCGGCAAAGGATCCAGATGTGAAATTTGTAGTGACCAAGTTAGTAATAGTGGATTGTGGTGCATAAAAAGCTCCTGCAGAAATTTGAGTTGTAGCTAACAAACTTGAAATTGTCATATCAGTTGCATTAATATTTGATGTAGTAATGTGTGTATTTAACAAGTTTGCAATTGTTGCTGTACCAATAGATAAGTAAGACGATGTAATATTTGTTGACAATAGATTAGTTGTAGTAAGACTTGTGGTTTTAATATCAGATGTAAAAAACGAACCTGCAGTTAAACCTCCAGATAAAACTGTATTTCCTCCTACATTAAGATTTTTTTGAATAGCGACACCTCCAGTTACTATAACTGCACCATTACAAACAGAAGTACTTTCTGTTGTATTAGCAAAGGTTGTTAAACCAGCAAATCTTGCAGCTCCTAATGAAGTAAAACCTCCATATAATAATAATGATGCACTAGTTGGGTTAGCTGTTGTTGTATCGAGCACAACAATGGGCTGATTAAAGTATAAATTTGTATAAACACTTGCCATTTTATACAATTAATAAAGAAAAAAAGTAAACGCAATATCGCGTTTCATTTTATCAAAAAATGATTGGTAAAATAAAAAACTACACATTTTGGCGTTACCGTTTTTTTAATAATTAATTTTGTTCAGATTTAATTTTTTTAATAATTAATTTTGTTCAGATTTACATTCTTGTTCAGATTTACATTCTTGTAGAGTCAATGTATTTTTGGACTCGAGACAATTACATTTTGCTCTATAAATTTCTAATTCTGTTTTTAAGACATTACATATCTGTAAAGCATTTATTATATCTTGTTTTAAACTTTTTGGTATTAATTTTTTGTAATATATTATATTTTCCATTAATAGCGAAATCAAACGTCTTTCTTCGTCAGACCAATTTTTTTGTAATAAATTATCAAGTTCTTGTTCGAACATTATGAATATAATTATATTAACTAAAATAATTTTTATCAATAACCACAACTTTGTAAATTAAATATAATTATCGAAGTATATTCTCCCTTTTAATCCTTTCCGATATTATTTTCCTAAACAAACGCTTCGCTAATTGATTCCTCCACCAACGTTGTATTAAAATAGTCGATCGAGTTCTGTAAATACTCGTTATTAATCTAGAATTTCCTACACCGTTATATAACATTTAATAACTCCTAAGATAAAAAATATCAAGTTTCTTTAAAATATTCATCTTCCAAAATGCTTTCTGATGAGTCTGTTTCTTTACTCCCATATTTATCTCCTATACTTTCTCCTATACTTTCCGATACACTTTCTGATACACTTTCTGATACACTTTCTATTATAGAATACTCAACCAAAGGTTTATCTTTGTATAGTTTTAATTGTTCAACGACCGCATTACATGTAAATAAATTATCTATAAATTGTAAATTTTCAATACATAAAATACAAACAACTTCTAACATATCAGACTCTAACAATTTTATATCTTGTAAATTTATACGAGTATTACATCTATCATATACAATTATATTTTTACCAAGTGATATCGTAAATCTATAATCATCATCTGATATTTTTTCTACAAATGACACTATACAGTTGGAAATTTTATTCATTGTAAATCTCTTACCACCAAACCACCTTTCAGAATTATTGTAAACTGTATCAATTATTTTTATTTCTAAACGTTTTAAAAATCTCTCATAAAAATACTTATCTACTAATAATGTCACTAAATTATCACGTTCACAAAAACTTTCTAATCTACATTTAGGTATTTGAATATAAAGAGGCTCCGCATTATAAGAAATATCTATATAATAAACAGACTTTACAATTATATTATCCATATTTATTGTTTTTATTTTTTTATAAGGTTTATTATCAAATTTTATAGCTGATATATTAACTTTATCATACATATGAACACTCATAAGATATATTTATTAAAATCTTTATTAAAATATCCATCTAAAAAAAATACAAAATTTTTACACAACATTTTATTCGCCTCGTGTAATAAAAACATATTCATTGATACCACTTGACTTTAAACGTTTAGAATATGTTTTCAAAATTTTTTTATCATCTGATATATAATAATTTAAAATCTTTTTAATATCTTTTAAATTTCTCACAAAAAATAAGATTTCCTCAAATATATAAATTATTACAGAATTTAATACAAAAAACCCACTTATAATTAAATCATTTGCATTTGTTAAAATTAAACAATATACGCACAAAGCCATCGTATATCTTTTTAATCTATCTAATTTATACACAGGATTTACAAATTCAACACAAACCACATAAATTAATGTTAATACCGTTATTATCTGAGCTGTCAACATTTTTAAAAAACATACTATACTCCATAAAGTACAAAATTTTATAAAATTAAATTGTAATGTAGTCGTAATTGTATTTTTACTACTGTATTTTTCGGTTATTATACTATAAAATGCATGTACTATTTCTATTTTATCTATGTCAAACCAACGTTTTTCCTTTATAACTACATTTATTATATAAACGGAATCAGCCTTTGTTATTGAATTAAACAAAAACCCCGTACTGTAATAATACGCCAATTTTATTGCTTTATAATAATAATACGTTACCTCAGAATCCCTTAGATAATACAGTACAAAAATAAAAACATACGATTTCAAAAATTTTAATACTAAATCAAATGTAAAATACTTGTATAAAACAAATATATGATAATTTTGTATATGGTCAATCGAACTATCCAAATCTTGAATACTAGATATTATAAATTTTGATAACGAATATGATACAAATATCCTTTTATTTTGCTTGTAATTATCATATATTCTACCAATTTGCTTAAATTCCAATAATCTATTTTGAACAATTGGCAAAGTAGTAGTAAAACATGTCCAATACAATATTACGTTTACGTTACTGTTTTGATCAAAACAACAAGTAACCATACCATAAAAAACGTATATACATCCATATATAATATACCTATCTATAGTATCAATCTTATTCATAGAACTATAAGATCCTATAAAATCTTTTCTTAATGTTTCATTGTTGTAATCTGATTTGTAATCTGATTTGTAATCTGATTTTACAACTAAAACATTAGTCTTTATTTTATAATATATATACTCTATAGTAAACTTACACGCACTTATTAATCCATCAAATACAACTAATCCTTCTATTAAAGGAACTTGACGAATTAACTTTAATGAAAGTGGATTAATTTCCATTAAATTAGTCTTAATAATATTATTTACAATTACGTAAAAATCTATAATAATCGACCTAAATGACGATAACATCACTTTTAATTATAATTCATTTGGAAAATAAGTTTATATGAATAACACACATTATATCATTATTTTTTAACAGGATCCTCCTGTTTTTTTGGAGCGTTTCTCATTTCTGTACTAAATGCTTTGTTACCTAAACCATAACCACCTATCCAAGGACTAGGCTTTGTAAACATATCTTTAAAAATCTCTGCTGGCGAATTTTCTGTACCAAATTGTACGTCTAATGTATGTTTAGGAACATATCTATAAACAATTTTAGGTGGTGCACATTTTAAATCAGCTCTAGCCCATGAAACTGCAACAAATGCCACACCAATAATTAATAACAACAATATTACTATATCCATTCTTATTAATTATAAAGAAAAAAAACTTCTAATACCACAATTACTAAAATTAATTATCACAACAACTAAAATTAATTATCACAACAACTAAAATTAATTATCACAACAACTAAAATTAATTATCACAACAACTAAAATTAATTATCACAACAACTAAAATTAATTATCACATATATACTTGAAATAACTAAACATTAATTCAGCTACTTTGTTCCAACTATATTCTTTTGCTATATAACTCTTCATCTCTTTATAACTATCTATACCACCTTCCGACCGTTGTTTTTGTAAATCACGAATTTTTACTTCATTTTCTAAAAAAACATCCAATAAATTCTTAAAGTCAATATTGTTTTGCTTAAATCCCCGTTCATCTTCTACAACTTGTGACGGTATGTAGAAAATATATTCCTGCCCCCCATTATCATAAATATTCTTAATGTATTCCTTTGTACTACCAGTTTCCGGTATTACAACAGGTAAACCAGCAGACAATGCTTCCAAAGAAGTTAAATTAAAACCTTCTGCAAAATAAGGAGAAAAATACAAATCTGCAGCATTAAACAAATCATTTATCTTTTCATAACTAAGTGTCTTGTCTGTAAAAATAATGTTTTCTTTTAATAAAATATTCATCTCATCAGATGTTATTGCATTTGCATTACGCAATTCTGTAAAATAAATCTCTAAAAATGCTTTTGAATTATACAAATCACCTGTCCCCTTTAATAATAACTTGTAATAACTTTTACCTAATCGATTTACCAATATATTCAAAATTTGAATTATATACAACATACCCTTATTTCGCGTCATTGATCCAATATTAATCATTAAAATATCAGTATCTTTTACCTTGTAAAACTCCCTAACACGACTTCTTCTAGTAATATCATATCTAAATAAATCAGGATCTACACCGTGAGTAATAAGTCTATTTCTACTATCTGGTAACCCATATTTATTCATACCTAAAGACGACCATACACTAGGTGATGTCATGTACAAATTACTTGTTTTTGAAATATATTCCTTAATCTTATCGTCACTAGTCAAGTCATCGTTTGTACAACTAAAATAACTAGGCTCCAATGTTGCAAACTCTGATGTATAAAATACACATTTAGGAACAGTTTTACCAGCAACACTAACCATATCCATATTATAAGGATATGTAATACTGTAAACCATATCAATAGACTCTCCATTCCATTGTTTAAAATTTCTAACAATCGTATTGTATTCTTCACTATATACCAACTTTTTCACCGCATTCCACTCTTGTCTAAAATATGGCATTTCTTCAATGTAAAACTCTATATTGTCTTTGTAATGTTTATACAAATTAACAATTTGAAAACAATTCACCATACTATAACTATGTGGTATATTAAACCATCCTCTAAACAATATCTTTAACTTTTTATTGTCGTTCATAGTGTTTATATATGTATTTGTATTACAATTATTTTTAAATTCGATAACGCATATCCAATTTAAAAATGGTTAATTTTATATTTACAATTAAAATCTTTATTTAATTGTTCAGCTCGTTTATTATACGCCGTTGCAGCATCTAATTCATTACTAAATGTACCTAAATGTATTTGTTTTTTATTATGTACTAATACAGATCTAAACTTGTTAGATTTTGAAAGTGTAACACCATAATATTTACTAGATTTTTTGTTCATTTTATTTTCGATTAGGTTTTCATATATATTTTTTGGCATTGTGATATAATCGGGTATCTCATTTAATATATAACTTGTACTAAATGTATTATTAAAATACAGGGCTTGTTGATTGTATAACTTGGCACATTCTACATCATCTGTATTATTTCCAAGATTATATGTTTTGCGTTTATATTTAATTGAAACAACATAATATTTTCTATTACTATCATAACTCACACCAATGTATTTAGATGTATTTGTTTCAATTTCATTTTCTAAATTTTCTTTTACAATATCTCTAGGGTTAGGTTTGTATTCTGGAATATCATTGATAGCATAACTCGTTTTTCGTGTACTATTTAAGAATAACGCATAATCATTATATACTACTGCTCCTAGAAGTTCTGTATCAAAATAACCTAAAAAACACTCTTTATAATGAATTTTTAAAGCAGCTCTCCATTTAGATTTTTCTGTACACCAAAAAACACCTTTGTATTTACCTGTTTTATTTTTAAGATTCTGCCCAGTTAATTTATATACATTTGTTTCTATAAAATCTTGTTGTGGTTCTGTTTGTTGTAATTCTATTTGTTCATCGATTTGTTCTTCTGATGTTTCTTCTGATGTTTCTTCTGATGTTTCTTCTGATGTTTCTTCTGATGTTTCTAGTGATTGTTTATTTGGTTGTTCTACTGGTTGTTCTACTGGTTGTTCTACTGGTTGTTTATTTGCTTGTTGCTTAAGAGTATTATTAGTTACGTACGCAATTATGTCATTGGATGTTTTAAAGTCAAATTTATTTAAAAATGTATGTGTTTCGTGTAAAATTTGCAATGCATATTGTAATTCTGTATTGTTAGAAAAAAAGAACCATTCTCTACGACGTGGTATATTAAATGGTTGTAAAATTTTATGAACAGTATTTTCCAATGTTTCACAATCATATGTTTTGACTTCGTGATAAATTTGTAACGTTGCTTCACTTGAAGCAGTATTTAACTTTGATAAACGTTTATCTACATCATATGACATACCAATTTTATAATGTCCAGGTTTAGATCTATCATTTATCATATAAACATACCCTGTACGTCTAGAGTTAAATCCATGTGTATTAGGTTTATGTTCTAATAATTCTATTCTTTGTTGTTGTTCAATTAATTTTTGTTGTTGGTTCTCAGTGATTTGTTTTTGTTCGTTTATTTCTTGTTTAATAAACTCATTATAAACATTTTCCAATTTAACATAATATCGCCTTATAGATTTACCCCGATCCGTTTTTGCTAACATACATAAATTCTTAAAAGTATCTACATTCAACATAATTTTTTCTTGTGGTCTTCCACCCAAATTTTTAATATTAGGGTTTTTTTCCATACGGAAAAAAACTGTTTTGTAATCTTCACCTTCTGTAAAGTTACTTTTAATTGTTTTCATTGCATTACCTTTATTTGCAAAGCCAATCATCTTAAATACATGTTCTAAATTGATTGGATGGTCAGCTGTTGGGTGATAATTCATATACATATATAAATTAGCCACATACCACCGTTGTTCGTCGTCTGTAAAATCTGTATTTAATCTTTCTACTAAACGATCTTGTATATTTAATGAAAGTGTGGTATTACTTGTTTTTACTAATTCACTAAAGTTTATTAATTTTGGTACTACATTCATTTGTAATATTTTTATTAATAACATTATCTTTAAATTAGATAATTTAATAAAAATATTATTAAACGATTAAATTAATCTTATTATAAAATATACATATTACGTATCGTTTATGGTTTCTTTTTCTTGTATGTTCTGTAATATTTGTTAAGAGCTTGGTCAAAATTTAAACTTTTGCCAAAGTGAAATGCTTCCGGTCTTTTATCGAGTACCACTTTACAAGCTTCTTTAGGATCGAGACCATATTTATCGACTAAATATACCGCTACACTGATAGCGCTCCTTTGTCTCCCTGCATAACAATGAATGAGTATATTGTTTCTCTGCATAACAATGTGTTTATGTATAAAGGCAACAATGACCGGCATAAAATCAAACATCAAGTCATAATCTTTTTGTTTTAACGAATCGTCTACAGGGATTCTCATATATTCAATGTTTTTGTTGCTTGCAAAATGATTTGGTATATCTTTAGAGCAATTTAATACAGCACTTATGTTTTTTTTCTTGAAGAAATCTTTGTCTTTAGCAGCTTGGAAATTTCCAAGGTAAAGTCTATTCATAATTTTATTGTATTTTGCTAAAGGTTTATCTTCATCAGGAATTCTTAACCCAGCCTTTATAGGAGAGTGTTTTCTAATATAATCAGCCAATGTCATTTTATGATCTGTACGCCTTGTACGTTTTACAGAAGGTTTCTTATCAGGCATTTTATAATTAATATATAAAAAAAATAACCATAATTCAGCAAGTAATTAATTAAATTTTTGATAAAAAGTCGGAACTTAAACTTGAATACCAAATCATGTAAAATCAACGTCGCTTTAAGTTACACAAAATTACACAAAATTACACAAAATTACACAAAATTACACAAAATTACACAAAATTACACAAAATTACACAAAATTACACAAAATTACACAAAATTACACAAAATTATAAAGAATAGTATTATACAGATATTTTGACAAATTTAATTTTATTAGATTATAATATAACATATGGGCGCAACGGCTTCTAAAAGTGACTTGACAGCTTTAAAAACATCTGTCCAAAATTTACAAACTAAAGTAAAGGCTTTAGAAACTACAAGTGTAGATGACAAAGCAATACAAGGTGTTGTTAAAAACCTTGATTACCTAAAGTTAAAAAATGAATTAAGTATGAGTGATTTATCAACAGAAGTGTTAAAAAATCCGGGTGCAATAGCGGAATCAGTAGCTCAATCATTTACAACAAATGCCGATAGAATGACGCCTATAGCAACAGCATTAGCAGATAATGAGAAATTCGCAAAAACACTTGCAGATACTCTTACAGATACAAGTGGCAAATATAGAAGTGCTTTACGAGGTGACAAAGGTGAAACAGGTGACTTATCATCTAGCAAAGATGCTATAAAAGCAGCTTTATATGATAAAAAGTACACAATGTGGTGCGCAGATGGTGAAGTATGTAAAGTTCCAACAGGTGTAAAGACTTTAGAAGTTCCTAGACTTAAGATAGGAAACTGGTACTTGGAACCTCATGGTAGTGCAGATGGTGATTTACGTTTTCATAAAGGTGATGTAAACGATTGGTTTTTAAATGTTGGGAATGATAAGAACATTTCTGTTAGAAATGAACACGTGAATGGTAAGAAAATCACCCAATTAGCTAATGATTTTTACTGGACTATTGAAAATAATATGGTAAGACGTGACAAGAGTTATGCTATTAATGGTAACAAAGGATATTTACAAGCTGCTGATGGATGTCACAATCACGATGGATGTAAAGGGACTGGTATTCCTCAATTTGGTGGCGGTAAAGGTGCTTGGGAAAAATTTAATTTTGACCAATACTAATTAAATTTAAACAAAGTGTAACATACACGAAATGAACATTTTAGTTGAAAAACATAATAATTACGCATTTTTTTTTTCTTGGTGTATAGTATACCAAAAAAACAAAAAAAACAAAATGTCCACACCCGCCTCAAATACTGATTTCTTTAACACTACACCTGCATCTGTACCTGTACCAAAACCTGTAGACCAACCTGTACCAAAACCTGTAGACCAACCTGTACCAAAACCTGTAGACCCACCTGTAGACCCACCTGTAGACCAACCTGTACCAAAACCTGTAGACCCACCTGTAGACCCACCTGTAGACCCACCTGTAGACCCACCTGTAGACCCACCTGTAGACCCACCTGTAGACGACGAATGTCCTCCTGAACCTTGCGAAATTTTTCCTGTTCCAATGAATGTAGAAATCCAACCAGATATTACAATATGCGTTGGTAAACCTAAAATAACTCTTAAAAACAAAGCTGTGTGTATTTGTACACCTTGTAAAGAAAAAACAAAATAAATACCGGCTATTGTGTACAAAATGATTATTTTTAATATTGTATCTATAATATACAATATTTAGAATGACTAAAAAATGTTCACAAAAAAAATGTTCTCCACAAAAAATACCAATGTCTGTAGAAATATCGCCACAAATAGAATTATGTATAGATAAACCACACGTTAAAGTTAAAAATCATGCTAAATGTAAATGTAAAAAAGATTGTAAAAAACACCATAAAAAACACCATAAAAAACACCATAAAAAACATCATAAAAAACACCATAAAAAACATAAAAGTTGTAGTTCAAGTAGTAGTTCAAGTAGTAGTTCAAGTAGTAGTTCAAGTAGTAGTTCAAGTAGTTGTGATGGAGATCATTTATTTTAGGGCAATTAAGAACTACATAACATACAAGCTTCAGGATTTTCTCTACTGCACATAAGTATGGCTTCCTCTTCTTCTCGTTTAAGTTCTTCACCAAGTTCTCGTTTTTCACGAATAGTTCTTTCTAAATTTGCATCAATTGAAAATTTCCCAGCTGAATAACTTGATTTACTTCTCAAATAATACATTCCTGTTTTAAGATGATTCTTCCATGCATAAAAATGCATAGATGTTAAACGTTTATAATTAGGATTTGCCATAAACAAGTTCATAGATTGCATTTGATCAACAAAAACACCACGGTCTCTAGCTTGTTCAATAACACTTTTCATACTAATTTCCCAAACTGTTTTATACAAGGCTTTTAAATCATCTG
>Ga0208718_1000030_pt1 | contig 39118 bp, 43 predicted proteins | sample LakMenE29Apr09ns_FD_150743 | JGI IMG/M metagenome (GOLD analysis project Ga0208718, IMG submission 150743) | Freshwater microbial communities from Lake Mendota, WI - 29APR2009 deep hole epilimnion ns (SPAdes) | ecosystem: Environmental > Aquatic > Freshwater > Lake > Epilimnion/Euphotic zone ...
CGTCTAAAATGACTTGGTGAACCCTTCTAACGCAGAAAATTACCTTAGTACGTATCAAACAACCTAAAAATTATACACTACGTCTAAAATGACTTGGTGAACCCTTCTAACGCAGAAATTGGTTTAGGATAATTAAAGCACCTCAAAAGCCCTGTAACAAATGAAAATTTCTAAAGCTTCAATTTTGAATAAACATTTAGTAAGATTTGAACTTACATTTTCAGGGTCGAAACCTGACACTCTATCCATTGAGCTATAAATGCTACGAGATTTAAATAAACAAGCCCCTCCCCAGAGTCGAACTGGAATTAATTGCTTACAAAGCAATTGTTCTAACCATTGAACTAAAAAGGCTTAAAATAAAAAATAATTAGAAAACTGGAAACTATCAATCGAACTCCTTTAAAAATTTCTTGAGCTCATTAATAATATTCCTGAGAAAAGTAAGCTCTTCGTTATAATCCACGTATAAGAGATAAATCAAAGCTTGATTTTCACTATCGTTACTTCCTTTATGCGTATGTAAAGGGTTCTTCTGTGACAACCATTTATTAAGGTTGTGACCTGCCTCCGTAGAGAGACACGAGAACATCAAACGAATAAAACGAATTTGAACAGATTGATATTGTGATTCTTTTACTTGTATACCGGCTCTTTTAAATTCCCCAATAATGAATAAATTTATAGAACGCTGCCAAAGTAACTGAACTTTAACAAAAACGGGTAACCTCCTGTTACAAGCAAAAACAGCGCCGCTATCTAAGCTATTATAATGTTTTTGCGTACTTGCGAGCGACCATAACGTTTCCTCGAATAATATCTTGGTATTAACACTACTGTACTCTACGGTATAATCTTCTGACGAAAAAAAGTCAGGCAAGGAAGTAGTTAATGGCTTTGACAAAAACAACCTTCCAAAAACCTTAAAACATAAAAAACCATTTAATGGGTTGACATGGCGTTCAATGGAAATCACCCACCTCTCAATATTAATCCCTTTGGACAACAAAGGTTGCTCCATTATTTTCAAAAAGGCATCAGCCCGCGTACTACTATCGAAAGCCTCCGAGTAGAATTTCAGATGACTGGCACAAAACCTTTTATTTACCTTGATACTCTGCAAAAAATATTCCTTAGAATTCAAAAACTGACCTGTTAAATCAAAAACCCGTTTTTCGTGAAAAATGACAAAACTGCAGATTTTATTTAAAACCATTTTATTCTTCATCTTATTTTTTCGTATATAAAAGTGACTCCGTGAATTTTACCTGTTTTAATAAAGCGACAACCTTTGCCCTTTATAGGACTTGAACCTACATGAATACCTTGAAAAGGTAGTGTCCTAACCACTTAGACGAAAAGGGCAAACAAAATCTTGAAATTTACCAAGAAACCTTTTTAAAACCATTAATGAGACCATTTAATCCTAATTCCCTTGTTTTAATCCTCGAAAGTTTAAAATCAGAACAAATTGCTTTAGGCCGCGCAGTTAATATGCAACGATTCTTTGATTGACATGGGCTTACTTTAAGATTTAAACTTTCTAAAAAATTCAAACCTCGTCCCATGATTCTTTTTTGAATAAAAACAAGTTCAAAAATTTTGAAGGCCGCTCGGGTTTTTAAATCTTTTAAATTCTTGTTTTTCATTTATATAGTCTATTTAAAACTGGAGACTAGGAGACTTGAACTCCTGATATTTAGCTTGCAAAGCTAATGTTTTACCGACTAAACTAAATCCCCAAAAGTGAAACTTAAAATAAATCAAGTAATTAAAACTGGAATCTGATATTCACCCAATAATAACAATAAGTTACAATTCGATTCCTTTGAATCAAGATTAAAAGTAATTGTAATACCAAGCTCTTTTGGTAATTGTTCTGATTCTTTCGCTAATTGTGGAAATAAAGCTAAATTTGATACACCCAGACTGAGGGAGGTCTTATCATGTATTAACGAATTGCGTTTTAGCTCTTTAAAATCCGACACCTTAGGTAAAACGAGAGTAATAAAAAACGAGAGAAATGCATGTAGCGTTTTTTTTCTAATTGTAACTTTTGAGCTTACAGCATTAAATTTTTTAGTATTAAAAGCTGCAATAGCTTTTCTGGTTCTTAAGACCTTAGGTTTTTGATTAGTTAAAACCTCTAACGATATGAGACTATACAAGATATCCTTAGGTTCCGAAGTTGCTGAGTTTACAGTACTTTTCAAGACGATGGTTTTTAATTTCATCATAGCATGAATGTTTCTTAAGCCTACCTTATAAACCAAATCGTTCTGTATAATACTACCTTCCCACAATTTCAATCGATTCATACATTTTTAAACTATAAAGGTTGTTAATGATAACATTTTTAAATGTTTCTTTTTACGTAACTCATTTGTGATAGGACCATTCAACCTTGTACCAAAAAACTCGCTTTTAGAATTTAACAAAACAACAGCATTTTCTGAGGCCTTTATGTAATTACCATTGCTTCTTGCAATTTTAGTACTTAACCTAACAATGACGCCTTTGTACAACTCCCCCTTTTTGATCTTTGATTGTGCTTTAATTTCCTTAATAGCTACTAAAATTAATGAGCCTGCGGCCGCTTTTCTACTTTTATAAAGTCTTATACATTGAACCAACTTAGCACCAGAATTATCAGCGACTATTAGCATACTCCTATTTTGAATCATTTATCGTTTTTCTAAAGTTACAAACTTAGTTTGCATAGGCAACTTTTTGCTGCCAAGTAATGCGGCTTCTTCAGCTATGGATTTTGATACACCTTGAAATTCAAAGAGTACCCTACCAGAATTGACAGTAGAACACCAATAGTCTAAAGCGCCTTTACCTTTACCCATACGAACTTCTGCAGGTTTTTTTGTGATAGGGACGTCAGGGAATATTCTCAAGACAAGTTTTCCAAGCTTTTTCATTCTTTTAAGCATACTTTTTCTGGAAGATTCTAACTGTTTAGCGCTAACCCTACAAGAACGCATAGATTTCAAACCAAAGTCAGAAAAGACTAAAGAGTTTACTTTATACTCTTTTCTATACGAATATCGTTTATGCATTTTTTGATACCTCAATTTTTTAGGTGATAACATCTTTGAATTTTATTACTTACAAACCCAAACTTTAATACCTTGCAAACCTTTTGGCGTGTTTGCCACGCAAAATCCATAATCTATCTGAGCTTTTAAACTTTGAAATGGTATTGAACCTAAGATTAAAGAGTCAGAGCTGGCTATATCAGCCCCACCAAAACGACCGCTTGACGAAACTTTAATTCCTTTTGAGATTAAAAAACTACTTGAAACAAGGTTGCGTATCAAATAACTTTTAAATTTAATACGCTTCTCAATAAAGCGTGCTATCTTCTTTGCCAAAAAAATAGCGTCACTCTTTAGCTCATATGAACTTAAAACTTTTGAGACTAACAAAATACGACGGTACCGGCCATTAAAAGTTTTATGTAAATTTGAAACTACATTTCTTAATAAAACCAAGCGGCTTAGCATTAAAGAATTCGTTAATTCCAAATTGACAACAATGTTGTTTGAAATCCTACAAATTCTTACCTTTAGTATCTCAATATCTTTTATAAAAACATTGCATGATTTTAAATAATTGAAAATAATGAGGTCTTCTGATAGCATCTTTTTATATTCTTTATCATTCGAGTACCAAACACAATTCCAATCTTTTAGTTTACTAATATGTAAACTATTTAAGTTTGCTTTCTGCCCCATCTTATCTTGCTTTTTTATGACTGGCTTGTTTTTTTGTCATTATAAATTCACCGAATTTATGACCGACCATTTGCTCATTGATGGATAAACTTATGAACTTTAAACCATTAAAAACCAAAAAATTTAAACCTACAAAAGAAGGGAAAACCATAGAGCTTCTTGATAAAAGTTTTAAAGGTTTCTTGTTATTGCTTGTTTTATATGATGCATAAATATCATTTAATACTTTATTGTCCACAAAAGGACCTTTCCAAACTGCTCTCATTATTTTCTTTAGTTTCTATATTGAATGTAAACCTTGTTTACTTCCGCTACTTTATGAATTTCATCGCAATTTTTAACACTTTGACTTGATAAAGACAATGTATCTGAAATTTCATTAGATATTCGTTTAGTAATTGATCGCTCAGCTCTTTTTATCGTATTTGCAACTAAGAATTTTAACCCCAAGATCTTTTGACGGCTCGGAATAACCTCAACAGGGACTTTATGATTTGCTCCACTTATTTTAATCCTTTTAATCTCACAAAAAGGCTTAACAATATCGATAGCGGAGACAAAAAGAGGTTGAGGGCAATTTTTTTTTATTTTTTTTAATACGGAAAAACCAACCCTAACTGTATTCTCAGACGTGGCTTTATTACCAAATCTCAATAACAGGCTGCAAAAATTTAACGTTAAAAAACTCATTGTTTTATTTTTTACTCGCATAATTACTTCTTTACACCATATTTAGAACGGCGTTGTCTACGATTTTGAACAGGTTGTAAATCGTATTTCCCTCGAATTAAATGATACCGAACGCCAGGCAGATCTTTAACCCTACCACCTCTAAGTAAAACTACCGAGTGTTCTTGAAGATTATGCCCCTCCCCTGGAATGTATGCTATCAACTCTTCTGCGTTTGTTAATTTTACTATAGCAACCTTACGAAGAGCTGAGTTTGGTTTTTTTGGGGTTTTAGTATAAACTTTAATGCAAACAGCTCTTTTTTGAGGGCTTCTTTGTAGGCTTGGAGATTTACTTAAAAACCGCTTCTTAATTCTTTTAACTCTTTTTAATTGTTGCAGCGTTGGCATCGTTGTTTAATTTTTGGGTAGTTTAACCCCTTTTTAGTTAAAGTGGGCTAAAAATATAACGTAATTATAAACCCCCCCACCAATATATGGAAACGAATAAAAACAACCAAACAACGTCAACAAAATGCCAATACCAAGCAGCAGCCTCAAAACCAAAATGATGCTGCCTCGTAAAATGGTGATTATTAGCTCGAAGTAAGCAAACAATTAAAAACGTTGACCCAACCAAAACGTGAAAACCATGAAAACCAGTAGCTAAGAAGAAAGTCGAACCATATATACCATCTGATATAGTAAAATTAGAATCCAAATACTCAACTGCTTGCAACGCTGTAAAAATAGCACCTAGACATACAGTTAATAATAGCCCATACAATACGCCTTGCCTATCACCGCAAATCATTGCATCATGTGACCAAGTACACGTAGCACCTGAAACAAGAAGTATCAACGTGTTTAAAAAAGGCACCTCCCAAGGACTTAAAACGTCAACACCAGGTGGTGGCCAAACACCACCAATTTCAATAGTTGGGGATAAGCAGGCTGAATAAAAGGCCCAAAAAAAAGCAAAGAAGAACATAACCTCAGAAGCAATGAATAAGAGCATCCCCCACGTAAGACCATCCTGAACAGCTCTTGTATGATGCCCTTGAAATGTAGATTCTCGAATTATATCTCTCCACCAAACGAAAAAGGTAAATAACAAAGAAAAAAAACCAAAAGCAAATAATACAAAACCGCCTTGATAACAATGCATATACATAACAAAACCAGTAGTAACGCTTAAACTTGACATACCCGCTAAAAACGGCCACGGGCTTTGATCAACAAGATGAAACGGGTGTCGCTGGACTAAATTTACCATTAGGTTTTTTAAATAAACTTATTATTTTTTAACAATCTCTTGAAATGTTTTAATTCCATGAGCAATCTCTTTTAAAATAGTAGAAAAGTTACCAAACAGTAAAAAAGCAATAACAAGAAGTAGAATTATTTGACCTATACCGATATACATGCTTAATATCTTTTTGAGCTACTATTCAATTGTTGAACAGCAGTAATTTTATCAACGAGCCAGCTGTCACATTCTGTTTGAGCCGACACCCAACTAACGTATTTTTCAACAGGTACAGCCTCGACCACTATAGGCATAAAGCCATGATTGATACCGCAGATCTCACTACACTGACCATAATACACACCGCCTCGCTTAATAAACATTGAAATTTGATTTAACCTCCCAGGGCATGCGTCCATCTTTACCCCAAATGAAGGGATTGCCCAACAATGCAAAACGTCACCGGCAGTGACCAAAACACGTAAATGGGTATTAGTAGGCAATACCACTCGATTATCAACCTCCAATAATCGCAACTGGCCTTCTTTTAAGTCATCCTCAGTCACCATATAACTTTCAAAACTAATAGCGTTCCCACTCTTGTCTGCATAATCAGAGTACTCATAAACCCAATACCATTGAAACCCTTGAACTTTTAAAGTAACAGCGGGGTCAATAACCTCATCCATGGAATAAATCAATGCGAAAGAAGGGACTGCTATAACCATTAAAATAAGACTTGGGGTTACGGTCCAAACGACTTCAATTGTAGCACCATGAGTAATATCTGATGAAAAAGGATTGCGTTTATGATCAAACATATATATAGCCCTGAATAAAACCCAACCAACGAACACACCTATAGTAATCAATATAAAAAGTAAATCATGGTGAAATGAAATTACGCCTTCCATTACAGGAGTAGCAGGGTCTTGGAATGAAACCTGATAAGGGTGTGAATAATCTAAATACAGTCTATTTGAAAATAAAAATAAAAAAAAGCAAAGAAAATAACGCATATTTATTGTTTTATAATGTAAACAATTTGAGTTTACTACCTGCCAGTTATATAATACAAATTATTTTCAAATCTCAATATAAATGAATCTCGTTCATCTATCAATCTCCCCGAAAACAACGTCCAAAGTCCCTATAATTGTTACTACGTCTGCCAGTAAATGACCTCTCGCCATAAAGTCTAATGCTTGAAGATGAAAGAAGCCAGGTGCTTTTATTTTACAGCGGTAAGGTTTGTTTGACCCATCTGAAACAATAGAAACCCCAAATTCCCCTTTAGGGTGTTCAACGGCTGCATATGCTTCCCCTTTAGGAACATGAAACCCTTCACTGTAAAGTTTAAAATGATGAATTAAAGCTTCCATTGAGTTTTTCATATCAATACGTGAAGGCGTTGATACTTTTCTATCGTCGGATTTTATAAGCCCTACTGGTATCTCATTAATACATTGTATTACTATCTTTAAACTTTCTCTTATTTCTTGAATTCGAATACAATACCTATCGTAGCAGTCCCCTTTAGTCCCAACGGGGACCTCAAAATTCAGTTTAGAATAAACATCGTATGGCTGAGTTTTTCTAAGATCCCAGGCTACACCTGTGCTTCTTAAAAGTGGGCCAGTTAAGCCCCAATCCAAAGCGTGTTCATGTGTTATAACACCTATTCCTACCAAACGTTGCTTCCAAATTCTATTCTCTGTCAACAATTCTTCTAGCTCATCAACCCTTGAACCAAACTGTGTTGCAAAATTATAAATATCTTGACATAACCCGAGAGGTATATCTTGAGCCACACCACCGGGTCGAATATAAGCTGCGTGCATTCTTGCACCTGAAACCCTCTCATAAAATTCCATTAGCTTTTCCCGTTCTTCAAAACCCCATAAAATAGGTGTCAATGCACCTACATCCATTGCGTGACAACAAATTGCTAACAAATGATTTAAAATTCTTGTAATCTCTGAAAACAAGACACGAATATATTGAGCCCGTACTGGGATATTCAATCCCAAGAGTTTTTCGACCGCTAACGAATAAGCATGCTCGTTAACCATCATTGAAACATAATCTAAACGATCAAAATAAGGCAAAGCCTGCAAATACGTTTTATTCTCTATGAGTTTTTCCGTACCTCTATGAAGCAAACCAATATGAGGGTCAGCTCTTTCTATAACCTCACCATTCAATTCCAAAACTAACCGTAAAACTCCATGAGCTGCAGGATGTTGAGGGCCAAAATTAATTGTAAAATTTTTAAACTGTTTATTATCTAATATTTGATTTGTTAGGCTCATTTATGTTTTCTTATATATGGGAGAGTATAGGAATTGAACCTATTCTGAAAATACAGGCTTGAGTTTAGCAAACTCACCTCTTACCGTTCGAGCAACTCTCCACAGCGCAACGACCATACTCACTACTAAGAATCAAAGAAAACAACAGCAGCTCCATAATCAAAAATAGTGGAACCGCTATAAATAATTGAGTTAAAAGTTCGGGGGGTGACAGTAAAGCACCTAAAACAAAGAATAAAAAGATGAGTTCTTTTCTTTTCGTTATTAAAGAATCCACTCTAATTAACCTCGTGTATATTAAAAAAGGCACTATTAGGGGTATTTGAAATACAATAGTTAACAAATAAATCAAATTTAAAGTTAACCCTACATAATCAAAAATTTTTGCTTCAAGTGTTAATTCAAACAAACTAAAAGATTCAAAATAACTGAAGAAAGTTAATACTGAAGGAAATAGAAAATTAAAAAATATAAAACAAGAAAAAAAAAAGTTAATAAAAAGGAGACAAAAAAACCTCTTGGTTTTTTTACTCTCTTGCTTATACAAACCTGGTTTTATATATGCATATAAAGAAACCAAAGAAAAACATAACGTACTAAAAATAGCAACATTGAAACTAATTAATATACACGTTGAAAAAGCTTCCCCTAAAGTATTGAATATAAACCTTTTATCACCAAATTTTTCGATGAATGAAAATACAAAACAGTATATCAATGTATTAGAATATATATAACCAGTTATAAACGTGATTGTAAAACACAAAAACAGATAAAAAGTTATCGTTTTTATCTCAAACCAATGATCAACGATAACCCACATTTTAAATGCTTTAAAGCGAAAGGGCAAAATGAGATTTGAACTCATGCTATTCTTAAACAAATAGATCAGTTTTCAAGACTGACACCTTCGACCACTCGGTCATTTACCCTTACATAAGTTGCGTGGGAAGGATTTGAACCTACGAATTTCAGATTATGAGCCTGATGAGCTGACCAAACTGCTCTACCTCGCAAAATTGTGCGTGTAAGTGGACTTGAACCACTAATAATTAAAATCAAGTCCTAAACTTGACATGTTTACCAGTTTCATCATACCCGCATACTTAAGAGAGGGAGGACTTGAACCTCCGAAGATATAATCAATAAGTTTACAGCCTATCGCTTTTGACCGCTTAGCTACTCTCTTATACGCTAAAACATTATTTAGGTATTATAATTTGATAAAGATTAACCGAATAAGATTAAAAAAGCCATCATAAGTGCGAATAAACCAATAGCTTCAGTTAATGCGAAACCTAAAATAGTGAAACCAAATAATTGTTGTCGTAGTGACGGGTTACGCGCAAAAGAATTTACCAACGCAGCAAATACAATACCAATACCGGCACCAACACCCGCGAGACCTATTGTAGCTAAACCTGCACCAATTTGCTTAGCACTTTGTAACATGATTTGATTGTTCATAAAGAGTAAAGTTATACCATATAAAAGGGAGGAGGGTAAGTATACAGAATTGACGAATCGATGCCACCTGATTAACCAATCATTGTTAGCTGGCTAAATAATGCTCATTTATAAAATCGTTGTATTAGTTTATAATCTGATTTTATGTGGTAATGAACGCTTTTATAATTAGGGTCCCATAAAAAGACAATGCAGAACGTTTTGTAATCTACTTCTAAATGTGGTGGAACAAACCTGGAAATGAAGACGTTTGCAATGCTATCTACCCTGTTATTGTTACACTCAATAAAATCTGCCTTATGAAGTTTTGTTCCTGCGTTTTTAAATTGTTTCCCATTGACAAGTACAGCCCCATGGTTAATAACCTGCCTTGCTTTATACAACGAAGAGATTAAACAACTCCTAAATAAAACAATATCCAATCGGCATTCTACAAAACTTACAAAACGATCTAATGTTGTTAACGGGGACTTCACTGATTTTTTTAAAAGTCTTTTGAATCCTTTCTCTGGTATATTACAATAAAAAAGTTTTAAAGACTGTTTGATAGTTAAAAGCTTTTTATAGCTTTTTCTTATCTTTTTTTTATTCTTTACTGCCTTTAAAGTATTACCTTTAGGTAAACCCCAAACGTTGTTATAATTGTTGCACAATTTCTTACAAATATGATACTTTGTTGTTGATCGCTTCGTCATTTTAGAATCCTTCATGTACTCACTATTGGACTTGAACCAATACTCTTTAAAGTGAAAGAGATTTTAAACCTCTCATGTCTACCAGTTCCATCAAGTGAGCAATTTTAAAACATTCAAAGCGGGCAATGAGATTCGAACTCATATGAATTGCTTGGAAGGCAACCAATTTACCATTAATTCATGCTCGCCTATAATATAAGAACGCTGAGAAGGATTTGAACCGACGCTTATTTGCTTAGAAAGCAAAAGTTTTATCCACTAAACTATCAGCGCTAAAAAATGCTCTCCAGATAGGATTTGAACCTATGATCGTTTGATTAACAGTCAAACGCTTTACCGCTAAGCTACTCGAGATTGGAATACGTTTGTTTTTGAGTGTAGTAAGATTCGAACTTACGATTTTCTGATTAAAAGCCAAATGCTCTAACCACTGAGCTACACACCCTTACGGACTTAAATATTACATTTAAGTAAATACTATTTAAAGAAACAACTTTGTAATTGTTTAATACAGTTCTTTGATATTTCTCGTCTTTTTTTTATATTGGTTTCAACCGAATAAGAATTTATTAAATAAGCTCTTAAATCAACGAATACTTGTTTTTGAAACGCAGCATCTACCTTGTTTTCAGAAACCACGACACGCTTTAACCGTTCTTCAAAATTTAAAATAACGAGACTATCTACGAAATTTTCGTAGTGTTGTTCAATAGGTTTGACTTCATTTTTGGAAAAGTCCAATATTTGCTTTAACTCGAAATTCACCAATTTTTGCTTTTGGTGGTAGCTAACCAAATGGTGCAATGTAGTTGCTTTTAGGTTTTTATATAAATCAAGCTCTTCTTTTATCTTTTTGTTTCTGGAATCCAGCTCACTGGCAATCATATCACCACCATAGTTGATTATCAAATATATGAATACAGAAAAACAAAACAAGATTAAAACCTCCTCGTTAAACACTAAAACTTCTTTTGAAAAGGCAATAAGTATCAAAAAGCAAAAAAATAAATAACGTGAACTCATCATTTTAAGTTTTATTATTTATAACAAACGACTTTAAAACAATGCTTTTAAAATTTTGCTCACTAACAGCTCTTAAGTATTCTTTATTAACGAAACGAAATCTTGAATTATTTAATTCTTGAACATTTGTAACAACCCAAGCGTCGCCTTGTTTTGATATGAGGGCGATGTTACTTTTCCATAGTTGAAAAGAACTAAAAATGAGATTATCATAAACCCCGAGTAAAACTGAGACATTGTCTTTCCCTTTATTAATATCTGTAGCTAAAATTTCAAGCTTTTTTTGTCTAAACTTTAAATTTGTTGCTATAACCGGTATAGTATTATGCAAAAGATACGCGTATAAAAATGTAAACCCAAGAGAAAACCAAAAGAATTGACTAAAAAAATGCATTAAATCAAGCTGAGGCATAGTAATATTACTTTAAATTATTCTATAATAACATATTTACGTTAACTAAAACGAAAATTCTTATTCTCAAACGTTCAAAAATCCCGTATTTATAAGCTTTTTATAAATCTTAGTACAATTTAGAGACGAGCGTTACCACCAACTACAAATTGCCTATTAAGTATTAGTCTTATACTAATTTTGAAAATTTGTTTAGAGGTCATCTTCTTGCATTTATGCTTTCAGCAATTATATTAAAATAACGTAACTAACCAGCTTGCTTTTGGTAAACAACTGATAAATAAGAGGTTATGTTGCTTTGGTCCTCTCGTACTAAAAGCAAGGCCTCGCAATTTTCATGCAGCAAAAGCAGATAGGGACCAAACTGTTTTACAACGTTCTAAACCCAACTCACGTTCCACTTTAAATAACGAACAGTTATACCCTTGACACCTTTTACAGCGCCGGGTTGTGAAGAGTCGACATCGAGGTGCCAAACGACTCTGTAGATATGAGCTCTCGAGAGTCATTAGCCTGTTATCCCTAAAGTACCTTTTATCCCATAAGCGAACACTCTCCCATGCAAAGTGTTCGGATCACTATGACCGACTTTCGTCTCTGGTCGAAATGTATCTCTTCCAGTTAAGCAAGCATACGCCATTACACTCTTAAATTCGTTTCTACTGAATTTGAACTTACCTTTGTGGATCTTCGTTACTTTTTAGAAGACACCCGCCCCAGGCAAACTAACATTTTGCATTCTCTCTTTTATAAAGATTAGTTAAATTGAATTCTTAGAGTGGTTTTTCATTGGTGCTTCAGTAATTAACTGGCGTTAAGACTTAATAGCAGCTCCCACCTAAACTACACAAAGAATGAATCGTAACAATACAAAACTATAGTAAAGGTTTATAGGGTCTTTCCGTCTTACTTTTGCTACCGCGTATCTTCACGCGGATTCTAATTTCACTGAGATCATTTTTGAGACAGTAGGGAAGTCGTTATGCTATTCATGCGGGCCAACAATTAATTGGCTAGGAATTTCGCTACCTTTGAATCGTTAGAGTTACGACTGCCATTCACTGAAGCTTCATTTTGATGCTTTAACATCTCTATTTAACATTGCAGCATTGGGCAAGCATCAAACCTTATACGTTATTTTACAATTTAGCAAAGTCTTGTGTTTTTAATAAACAGTCGCTACCCTCTTTTTGTGTCACCTTTAGTTAAAAGGTCTTCTTTATCCCGAAGTTACAGAAAATATTTGCTGAGTTCCTTAAAAATGATTACCTCAAAAGCCTTAATCTTTAAATTTATCTCCCTTTGTCGGTTTAGTACGGTATTTTATTGTAAAACTTTTTCTCGAAGCTTTTAAAAATTTTAAATCAACCTTTTAAAAATTTTACAATTTTTTTAAGCTTGTTGTTTTACTTTGTTTTTACAAAACCTCATCAGACTACACGTTAGTGCCTATCTTTAGAGACCGACTAACTCCATACAGACAAACTTTATATGGAAAACCTCAAATTTTCGGCCACAACGTTTTTTACATTGTTTTCGTTACTCATATTAGCATTCTCACTTTTTTGTTTCAATTAATTTTAACAAATTAATATCGAGAACTTTAAAAACGCTTTGCTACCACTTTAAAAGTTTATAGTTTCGGTAAATACCATGAGTCCTCTTGAATTTTCGACGCAAAAAACCTTGAGTGCAACTCTCGATTAGTGTGCTGTTACGCATTCTTTAAAGGGTGGCTGCTTCCAAGCCTACCTTCTAATTATCAAAGGTTCTTTACATTCTTTTTCACTTAGGTATTTTTAAGGACCTTAACTAATAATCTGGGCTGTTTCCCTCTTGACTATGTACCTTAGCGCACAAAGTCTGAATACAAAACAAAGAATAAAGATTCGCAGTTTTTGAAGAGTTAGTAAAATTATTAATTTCCTTAGTCTAAAAATGGCTTTACCATTTATTCTTAAAATTTGCTCAATACCTACATATTTTTCGCAAAGAACCAGCTATCACTAGGTTTGATTAGTCTTTCGCCCCTAATCACAAATCTTTTGAAGCTTTTGCAACAGCTAACAATTCGACCTTCCCATATATTTTCATATACTTTCAGTCTGTTCATAATTAGATCACCTAGCTTCGGGTCTTATAAATATAACTCTAAAATTTGCTCTGTTCAAACTTGCTTTTACTAAGCTTTCATCTAACGATTTAAGCTTGCTATAATTATAAAGTCGCTAATGCATGATACAAAAGGCACAACGGTATCTTGTAAAAACAAAACGTCGATTGGTTGAAGGTATCAAAATTTAAGATCTTTTCACTTCCATCTAAGGATTCTTTTCACCGTTCCTTTACAGTACTTTTTGCTATTGGTCATAAAAGTGTATTTAAAGTTTGAGGAAATGGTACCCCAATATTCAAAAAGAATAAGAATTCTTATTTACTAAAAATGGACAAAAACATTTGACAGGGCTATAACCTTCTTTGGCAAACGTTTCAAGATTTTTTAATGTTTTAGTTTTTCACTTTAATTCGTTTTCGCTCACCACTACTCGCGAAATCTCGTTTGATTTTTATTCCTTGGGTTAATAAGATGTTTCAATTTACCCAGTTAGATTTTAACCTACAACAAGATTGGTTTTCACCAAAAGAAACCCGTGAAGCATAGTTTATTGCGTTTCTCCTCACGGCTTTTCGTATAACGCTACGTCTATTTGTTTTATGCCTAGGCTTCTTTTTGATACCCAAAAAACAACACTTTATTAATAACAACAAATAATTAATGCTTAGTTAGCACCCCAACAAGACTAATCTTCCCTGTTAGTATAAGTATTCTTAGCGTAATTCAGTTTAACTAAAAAGAGTTCGAATGGTATCTTGTTACATAAATTACAAACATTATTGGGGTGTTAACGAAGCAAAAACTTCTTTTTAAAAAACGACCAATAAATAAATTTAAAGTAAAATTTCCAAGGACAGGTTCCCCTACCCTTACCTTGTTACGACTTCATCAAAATAATTCTTGAATTCTGAATACTTTTTCACAAGTTAGTTTTACAATTAACAAACAAACATTTGTTTTTATATAAAAAAGCAAAACTAAATACGAAAAATATCTTTAAGTTTAAAGAGCTCTATCGATGTGACGGGCGGTATGTACAAGATTTAGGTACAACATTCACCGTTCCTTGCTGATAAACGATTACTATTCATTCCAACTTCATGTTTTCGAGTTACAGAAAACAATCTGAACTGAGGTAACTTTTTGAGATTTGCTTCAATTTTCATTAATGCAACTTATTGATGTTACCATTGTAACACACGAATAGCCCAATTTATAAGGGCCATGAAGACTTGAAGTCATCCTTTCTTTCATCCTATATATCATAGGCGATACTCTTTAAGTACGAGCGTATAGTTTAATTAATATAACTGAACAAATTATGCTTTGTAATAAAAAACAAGGGTTTCGCTCGTTACTGGACTTAACCTAACATCTCAAAACACGAGCTGACAACAGCCATGCAGCACCTGTCATTTTTAACATAATGATTTGCTTCATTAGAATATAAAAGATTCAAAAATTGGTAAGGTTTGACGAGTATTGACGCATTAAATCGCATGTTCCAAGAATCGTATAAATCCCCGTCAATTCTTTTGAGTTTCAATGTTGCCACTGTACTTCTCAGGTGGAGCACTTAACGCGTTAGCTAAACTTCTGAGATTTTAACCCCAAAAATGAGTGCTCATCGTTTACAGTTTAGACTAACAGGGTCTCTAATCCTGGTCGCTACCTAAACTTTCGTGAATCAGCGTCAGTATAAAACTAGTTTGTTGCTTTCACTTTCGATATTCCTGCAAAAATCTTTGGATTTTATTCCTCCACTTGCAATTCTACAAACTCGTATTTTACTCAAGTAACTTGTTATTAAAACTTGACTTAGTAATTGCTACTAAGATTTAAGAATTAACTGTGGTTACAGCCTACGCACCCTTTACACCCAATCATTCTGAATAACACTAGCCCTTTTCGTATCACCGCGACTGCTGGCACGAAATTAGTCAGGGCTTCTTCTCTAAATAGTCAAATCGTTTTTAGCAAAAGAACTTTACAACCAAATAGCTTTCAATCATTCACTCTATATCGCTGAATCAAGCTTTCGCTCATTGTTCAAAATTCCTCACTGCTGCCACCTGTTCGATGACTAGACCTTTCTCATTTCTAGTGTGATTGTACATCCGCTAAGACCAATAAAGGATCATCGGCTTGGTGAGCTTTTATCCTACCAACTACCTAATCCTACAAAAGCTCATTTTATAGCGACTTAGTCTTTTTCTATAAGGGATTTAACCAAACTATAAGGTAGATTCTTTTGCTTTACTCACCTGGACGCTACTCGTACATTGACGCGTTGAACTAGCATGTGTTACGCAAATAGATAGCGTTCATTCTGAGCCAAGATCAAACTCTTTTATCAAAGATTAATACCTACAAAATATTTATAACCGCTTTTTAAAACGAAAGCATTAAAACTTATATCAAAAGACTGTCTTTAGATAAAAGCTGTTTTGAGCACTTCGCCATGGTTGGAGAAGCTTTACTTATAGGATCAGACAAATAAAAGTTATTAAGCTTAGACGAAATAATAATACTGTTTTTGAATATGCCGTTAACAGGTGTCTGACAATTAGTAAAAAAGGTGTTAAAAACAACATTGTAATGCTCAATCTCTAAAAGTTTTAAATTTACAACAATTTTTTTTTTGCTTACAAAATTGATTAATGCCGATAATATGCTTATATCATTTTTTGATTTACCCGGCGAGCGTACTATTTTTTGTGTTTTTTGAGCCCTACCTTCAGTATTTATGAAAATACAATCCTTTTCTGTATAGGCTGAACCAGGTAAGATTAAGTCGGCTTTTAATGCATTTAAATTACCTTGATGACCTTGATATACAATAAAAGCGGTTTTGCTAACATTACTTGGTATAATGGCGTCGCCTACAGCGTAGATCAATGTAGGTTTTGAATAAATGTTATTAGTACTTAAACCAAGATCAAAAGAACCAACTTGACTAGCTTGAAAGCTTAAAAAATTAAAACCAAAATAATCTTTATATAGGATACGCGTATTCTTGGATATGAAAGTAATAATTAAACGAGCTGATTCTTCATTTAAAATTTTAAAAAATGAGCTACCAAAAATGACACATGGTCGCGTTGCTTTTTTAAAAGTTTCACAAAAAGGGTGCTGGCCTTTCGTAAATTTTAAAATATCAATAGAGCTGGACCCCAAATGTAGACAGGGAAACGTCAAATTTAAAACTGAGCCAAAGTTAGCAACTTTGAAATTACTATTTACGTAGTGTTTTCGTAACTTTAAATTCAGAATAGAAGCTTCTTTTCTTGGGTCTACACCAACCAAAACGCAAACGTCACAGCTCTCAATACCTTTGATTTTTGAATTAAACTTGTATGAAGATTCAAAGTCGGTATGCTCGAACATATTGTAATCGTTATTAAGAATATTAGCTTTACCGAAAGAACTTAACAATATTTTTAACATAAAAGAAGACTCTAAATCCGCTTGTGGACCAACTAACCCGTTGATTTGAAGTTTTGAAGTTTTTAGCCTATCATTTATTATATTGAACGCTTCCAACCAAGAAATTTGAGCAAAACCGCCGTCTCTTTTCAATAAAGGGTCACAAAGACGTTGTCTTTTTAACCCATCAAAACTGAAGCGTGACTTGTCATTTAGCCAACTTTCATTCAACTCTTCATTTGTGCTTGGTAAAACGCGCAAAACCTCATACCCACGTACGTCTACCCTAATATTACTACAAACAGCATCTAATGTATCAATAGATTCTATACTCTTTAATTCCCACGAGCGCGCTGCAAAAGCATAAGGTTTTGAGGTAAGAGCCCCAACAGGACATAAATCTATTAAATTACCTGAAAATTCAGACTTCAGTAATTTATCAACGTAAGTACCAATTTCAATTTGATTACCTCTCCCAGAAGTACCAAGGTCTGAAACGCCTGCTATTTCATTTGCAAACCGAATACAACGCGTACATTGAATACACCGAGTCATAATAGTTTTAACAATAGGGCCACAATTCTTATCTTCAATTGCACGTTTATATTCTCTAAACCTCCCACGATCACTTCCATAAACCATAACTTGATCTTGCAAATCACACTCACCACCTTGATCACAAATAGGGCAATCAAGTGGGTGGTTTATTAACAAAAACTCAAGCACGCCTTCCCGGGCTTTTCTAACAGCCGGGCTGTTAGTTTTAATCCTCATCCCAGGTATTAACGGAACAGCGCAAGAAGCAGTCAATTTGGGTGCTTTCTCAATTTCAACCAAACACATTCTACAATTACCTGCTACGGAAAGTCTTTCATGATAACAAAACCTTGGGATAACAAAACCAGCCATCTCACAAGCTTGTAAAACAGATATACGAGAATCAACGGATATTTGAACATCATTAACGAACAGACTTAATAACATATAAAACACACTAAAAAAAGTGAAAATGTAAAGAGTGCGTTAACGAAACAACTTATTTCTTATCAATTGAGTAAGATAGTAAATAAGCTTCAAAAATTCCAAGCAAAGGTAATAAAAACAAAAAATAGGAAAAATAAAATATAGTTGCAACTTGACCGACTTCTAAATAAGGTGACTCTGGTGCACAACCACCTATCCATCCTAATATAAGATAGTCTAATACTAAAAGCCAAAAAATCATTCTATGTAAAGGACGAAACGAAGAACTTCTTAATTCAGAGGTTCCAGTATAAGGTAGTAATAAAAGTATCAATAAAGCAGCAAACATTGCGATAACACCCCCGAGCTTGTGAGGAATAGATCTTAAAATAGCGTAAAACGGTAGAAAATACCACTCAGGAACGATGTGGGCAGGGGTTATCATTGCATTTGCTTCTATATAATTATCAGTATGCCCTAAATAGTTAGGCGCAAAACAAACGAAAAATAGATAAAAGACAAAAAACAGCACCCAACTAAACAGATCTTTAAAAATTAGATAAGGGTAAAAAGGAATCTTATCAACATTTCCATTAACACCTAAAGGGTTGTTTGAACCTTGCTGGTGCAAAACTGCAATGTGAACAATAACAGCACCCGCTATTAAAAAGGGCAACAAGTAATGGAAACTAAAAAAACGATTTAATGTAGCATTATCAACAGAAAACCCACCCCACAACCAAGCTACAATAGGCTCGCCGACAATAGGAAAAGCAGAGAAGAGATTTGTTATTACTGTAGCAGCCCAAAAACTCATTTGACCCCAAGGCAAAACATAACCCATAAAAGCTGTAGCCATCATTAAAATTAATACAACGACACCAACCATCCATACAAACTCTCGAGGTTTTTGATAAGAACCATAGTATATACCTCTGCCCACATGAATATAAACCACCAAAAAAAACATGCTGGCACCGTTAGCATGCAAATAACGAACCAACCAACCATTATTTACGTCACGCATTATGTGCTCAACGCTTAAAAACGCTAAGTCAACGTGAGGTGTATAATGCATAGCCAAAAAGATACCGGAAACAATTTGAATGCCTAAAAAAATACCCGCTAAAGAACCAAAGTTCCACAAATAGTTGATATTAATTGGTGTTGGGTAGTCTATAAGGTGATCATTTAAAATGTTAACAATCGGTCTATTTAAAATCCTTATACTTGAAGATGCCATAATTTGATATAAAATAAAAACTAAACAGATTGATTTGTTTGATTTTCTATGAAAATTTTTAAAACAGTTAAACTTTATATTATTAAGCCTTAATTTTAGAGATTGTTGTATCCTTAATTAACGGTAACTCATCAAAACTATGAAATCCAGGTGGCGAGCCAACTACCCACTCCAGCGTTAATTCATATTTCGAATCGCTCTGTAACCCAAACGACCAAGGATTAACAGGGCACGCCTCCAAGTTTGTTAAAGTTTCATAACAAACAATAAAAAAGATGACAATCGCAAATACTGATACATAACTACCAAACGATGACAAATAGTTCCACCCAGCGTAAGCATCTGGATAGTCAGGGATCCTTCTTGGCATACCCGACAAACCTAAAAAATGTTGAGGGAAAAACGTTATATTAACACCAACGAATGTAGTCCAAAAATGAATTACACCGAGATTTTCTGGATATTGAAAACCAGTCATCTTCCCAACCCAATAATAAAATGCGGCAAACATACCAAAAACAGCCCCCATTGACAATACATAATGAAAATGCGCAACCACATAATAAGTATCGTGAAATGCCACACCTAAACCGGCATTTGATAAGGCAATTCCAGTTAACCCACCAATAGTAAATAAAAAAATGAAGCCGATTGCAAAAAGCATTGGTGTTTTTAAATGAATAGAACCGCCCCACATAGTTGCTATCCAACTAAATATTTTAATCCCCGTAGGTACAGCTATAATAAGAGTAGCAACAGTAAAGTAAGCTCTAGTATCAACATCCATACCGACTGTGTACATATGATGAGCCCAAACGATAAACCCCAATAAACCGATACTTAACATTGCGTAAATCATCCCAACGTAGCCAAATACCGGCTTTCTCGAAAAAGTGGAAACAACTTGACTTACAATACCAAAAGCTGGAAGAATCAAAATGTATACTTCAGGGTGACCGAAGAACCAAAATAAATGCTGATATAAGATTGGATCCCCACCACCTGCAGGATCGAAGAAAGTTGTATTAAAATTCCTATCACATAGTAACATAGTGATACAACCTGCTAATACAGGCAATGATAGTAACAATAAAAATGTCGTAATTAAAACAGCCCACACAAATAACGGAACCCTGTGCATTGTCATACCCGGACAACGCATATTAAATATAGTTGTAATAAAATTTACTGAGCCGAGTATTGAAGAAGCACCAGAAACATGTAAACTAAAAATGGCCAAATCTACCGCACCACCTGGATGACCAGAAATACTACTCAATGGTGGATAAACTGTCCAACCTGTACCAGCACCAACCTCAACTAAAGTGGAGCTTAATAATAAAATAAGAGCCGGCGGTAACAACCAAAAACTTATGTTATTCATTCTTGGAAAAGCCATATCAGGTGCACCTATCATAATAGGCACAATATAATTACCGTAACCGCCTATTAATGCCGGCATAACCATAAAAAAGATCATAATAAAAGCATGACCAGTAACAATTACATTATATAACTGGTTATTACCTCCCAAAACCTGAACACCAGGGCCGGCAAGCTCCATTCTAATTAAAACAGAAAGTGTTGTACCGATGACACCTGAAAAAGCTGCAAAAATTAAATATAAAGTACCTATGTCTTTATGATTTGTTGAAAAAAGCCAACGGTTAATAAACTGTGACATTTTAATGAATAGTATAGTAGTAATTAATCGTTAACTTTCAAAAGCCTCTATAAATATGATAGTGCGTGTTTATTTAAAGTCGCTTTTATAATTATATCGCTCAAAACTGATGTTAGCACATGATCCAACTGTACTGAATTATCATTCAACCACAAAGGGAATGAAACATTATTTAAAGTAGAATCAGTATCAACAAAGCTAATAACAGGAATGTTTAACTTAGTAGCTTCTTCAATGACAAAATAGGTTTTTTTAGAACTTAATAAAAAAATCGCAGTTATTCTATTCTTTGATACCACATTTGTTAAAGTACCACTTGCCCAACCGTCTATCAAAACAGGTTGTATGGCCCTCAAGGCACATAACAAAGTTAACTTATTAGATTCTTCATCAAAATTAACAAACAATACTTTAGGTTTTCTTTTATCAAACAAAGCACACACAAAACGATTCATTAAAGATAATGCTTCTTTACATTTTTCAATATTAATTATTGAACCCCCTTTTCTAAACCCAAGAAGATTAGAGAAAATCTTAGGATCAGTTGATTTTATTTTATGACCAAAAGAACTATGATATATAAAATCTTTATTAAACCTTGCTATTCCCATTCAAGTGCACCCTTCTTCCACTCATAAACAAAACCGATTGTTAATATAAACAAAAAAACAAACATAGACCAAAAGGCAAATAAAGGTAAACTGCTTATAACGACACACCAAGGAAATAAAAAGACAACCTCTAAATCAAATATGATAAATAAGATAGCAACCAAGTAAAACCTAACGTCAAATGTACTTCTGGCATCGTCAAACGGGTCAAAGCCGCACTCATATGCTGAAAGCTTGTTAACCCCGCCATTTTGACTGGCAACAATATAAGATAAAATAAAAAAAATCGACGATAAAACGCACGAAATCATAAAATACGCAAGCAAACTGGTATAATGTGAAAGATATAACGTCATTTAATAGTATTATAAAATCTCGAGAGTAATGAGATTTGAACTCATAATCCTTAGCGCGACAGGCTAATGCTTTAACCTATTAAACTATACCCCCAAAGTATCAAATATAAAACTGGAATGGAAAGATTTGAACCTTCGAATATTGGTATCAAAAACCAATGCCTTACCACTTGGCCACATCCCAGCGACTGTTTTAATCAAAAATACTAAGTGTATTACCTCCCATTAAAATTAAACCCAGATAGACTTGAACTATCGACCTTACGCTTATCAGGCATATGTTCTAACCAACTGAACTATGGGTCTCTAACGACCCTACCAAAATGTTAGTAAGGTATTTACCTAAACACTGTAATTAATAAATAAATAACGACTATTTAAATCACGAGAATAAACACATTGGCGAAAAATTTGCTTTTACTCTCAAGTGGTAGCTTTAAAATTTAACAAACGAGCCTTAAATTTCTATTTTACCCGACGCAGACCTTTCACTGCGCTGGTTTGTTCTTTGCTCGGGTAAAACTTTTTCAAGTGCAACTAACTTTCTTCTTTGCGTTATGTAAAAGCTTTTTCACGTTCCGATAAATCGTATTAACCTGCGACTAAATCTTGCTCGCCCTTCCTAAAAGCCTATTCACGTTTAAGTAAATCTTTTACAGCCCAGCATGCCCTAACAGTTAACATAATAGTTACGAAACATAACGTCAATATCTGTTTGATTCTTTAACTTACCCACATAGTAAGCGTCTAATACTTTTTTACGAAACTCTTCGGTCCAAACCCCACTGGTAAAACTAGGATAAGTCAACGTTTTGCTGTCTGTTTTCCAGCATATTCGTTAACATTTTGGTTAAGAGTTTTCCCCTTACCAAAATTAAACCCTTCTTAAATTTGAGTTATAAACTTAAATGTCCAGTGCCATTTAGTAGTTATAGTTTTAATTTGAATACAGGGTGTAATAAAATGATTTAATAATTGCTCTTTTAAAAAACAACAAGGAAACATTACATGAATACCCCCTTGTTGTTTTAAATCACCTCCATAACAATAATCAAAGGTTTTGACACGAAACTCTGGGCCCAAAAATCAATATTTTTTGTAACGTATTTTAATTTTTTTTATCGCTCTCCCATGGACTATTAAACTGAAAAACCCGAAACTCTTGAGTTAATTCAACAGGCTCGTATATAACTCGTTTTTGACTATCGTCGTACCTAACTTCATTATAACCAGACAACGGGAAATCTTTTCGTAAAGGGTAACCCTCGAACCCGTAATCTGTTAGTATTCTTCTTAAATCTGGGTGCTGTTCGATATAAACACCGTGCATATCCCAAACTTCTCTTTCAGACCAACTAGCCGCTTGATAGATATCAACAATAGAAGGCACAGGAGTAAATTCATTGACAAAAGTTTTTACCTTTACCCGTGAATTGTATTTAATACTTAATAAATGATAAACGATCTCAAACCTATTCTCTTTGTTTTGATAATCAACAACAAACATGTCTATTAAAACCTTAAAAAGACAGCTTTCGTGATCTTTTAAGAATAAAATAGCAGCCTTAAGATTTGAAATGTCAACTTCAATTGTTACCTCACCTTTCAACAAGTAGCAACTGGTTATTCTTTTAGTCTCGTTAATTAGCAAAGCCTCTAAAAATGATGTAAAGCTAAAATTGTTACTGCTCATAGTTTATTTTATCAACCACTTTTTAATGCTTTGATTTCTTTTTATCTTTTTCTGTAATTGGAGAATACCGTATAATAAAGCCTCAGAAGTTGGGGGACAACCAGGTATATAAATATCAACAGGTACGATCCTGTCGCAACCACGCACAACTGAATATGAATAATGATAATAACCGCCACCATTTGCACAACTACCCATCGACAAAACCCACCGGGGCTCAGGCATTTGGTCATAGACTTTTCTTAAAGCAGGTGCCATCTTATTAGTAAGTGTACCAGCAACGATCATAACGTCAGATTGTCGCGGGCTTGCTCGGAAGATAATACCAAACCTATCAAAGTCATATCTACTGGCACCGGCATGCATCATCTCAACAGCGCAACAAGCTAAACCAAATGTCATCGGCCACAAAGACCCTTTACGAGCCCAATTTAATAAGTCATCTATTTTTGATATAACAAACTCCAGTTTATTTGACATCTTATTATTTAGTACTAATCAAGGGAACGAAGACTTGAACCTCGAACGATAGCTTTGGAGACTAATGTTTTACCAATTAAACTATTCCCTTATACTATTATAGCATATTAGTACATATAACAATAATGTTATAATAAAATATACGAATTTTGATTTAACCAAATTGACTAATATTAATGCAAGTTAATTGCGTCACTTAAGTACAAACAAACAAGCGTAGTCCAAACATAAGCCTGTAAAAAAGCGATTGCTAACTCAAGACCTGTTATTGCAATGATAACAACCATCGGGAATAACTGAATGATATAAAAAACACCACCAGCTGCTATCATTTTCCAAGCGAATGTTGCCAAGATTTTTAATAAAGTATGGCCAGCCATCATGTTAGCAAAAAGTCGAACAGCCAAAGCAACGACACGAAAAACATACGAAATCAATTCAATTGGCACTAATAAAGGTGCCAAAGCTAAAGGCGCTCCGGGGGGTAAAAATAAACTAAAAAAATGTAGACCATGGATTTTAAAACCTATAATATTTAAAGAAACAAAAGTGGTCATACCTAAAGCAAATGTAAATATTAAATGACTCGTAACTGTGAAGGTATACGGGACCATACCAAGAACATTAGCAAAAAAAATGAAAACAAAAGTAGTGAAAATAAACGGAAAAAATCGCGATCCTTTGCCTCCTAAAGCTTCATGTAACATCCCCTGAACAAACTCATAAATCATTTCCGAAGTAGTTTGCCATCTATTGGGTGCCAGTGTACTCTCAAATGTTGAAACATGAAAAAAACAAGCAATAACAAAAATAGTTAACAATACAAATAAACTGGAGTTAGTAAAAGCAAGCTTACTTCCTACGATAAATGAAAACAGGGGCACAATTTCAAATTGTTCTAAAGGTGAATATAACATCTACTGTTTTTTTATCAAGCTAGAAGAGGAATTGAACCACTATTTAAAGATTTGCAGTCTTTTACATTACCGTTATGTTATCTAGCCATTTTATTTTACGGGGAAAAGGATTTGAACCTTTATAGATTGTTCTACCACCACCTCAAGGTGACGTGTCTACCAATTTCACCACCCCCGCCACTTCCTTTAAAAAAACATAAATTGACTTTTAAACTCTGCGCTTTTTTGGAACTTTACAGCCTCCATGAGCAATCTTTGTTATATCTTCTATTTTTAAGATTTCTAACCTCTCAAGCAAAAAACTTTTGATACAAGCCTCTCTGCCATCACCGAAACCATTGATACGAACCACAACACTTCTTACTCCAAGCTTAAAACTTTTCTGAGCTAAGATATGTGTTATAGCTTGAGCTGCATAATACGTTGACCTTTTTTGACCTTTAAAACCGGTCGAACCCCCAGAACCAGCAACAAGCACGTTACCTTTTAAATCAGTAACTGAAATTTTTGTGTTGTTAGCTGTTGATTGGACATGAACTATTGCTGTTTTTTTATGTGTTAGCATCTTGTATCTTTATAAACTATTAAGTCAAGAAGGGTTCGAACCTACAACGACCCCATTATGAGTGGGACATTCTACCATTAAATTATTGACTTAAAATTGTTAGTTCTAAATTTTGTCTCTTTATCAAAAGAGCTTTTTAAAAAATGCTTTTCTAACAACCCTGAGACCTCGATAACTTTTAATGTCAATCAAACGTTTAACAGCAAGTTGATTACTTCTTTTTAAAGAAGACTCCACTAATATTTCGTTGTTTTCAAGAAACCTTAATAACTTTAATACATGATATTGTGATACGTCAAGAACTTTGCAGTCTAACCCTATACCTAACTCGTTGCAAACGTTAATCATTCGAAAAGTATTTAAACCCGCTAAACCCTTCAAAGCGCTTGACAGCTGTTTTTTTTTATTAAGAGTTGCCCCGTATATTTGTATCATTTCTTTATCTTTGTTTACCTGGTTTTAATGTAACCAACTCACCCTCACAACGAACCCCCTTGCCTTTATAAGGGTCAGAAACTTTTATTGACCTAATTTGAGCAACCACTAATGAAACAATCTCTTTACTAAAACTCATTATAACAATTAAAGTAGGCCTAAGGCAAAAAACGAGAACCTCAGGAGGTAAAAAAATTAATACATCTTTTGACAACCCCAATTTTATTACTAAAACCTGACATTTTTTAACTTGATCAAAATAAGACCAACACCTAAAACCTATACCAATAAGTACTAACTTTTTAACGTAAAATGTTTTTAAACCAAACACACTGGAGCTAAACGGATTTTTTGAATCTGAAGTTATACTATCAGTGAATAAAGAAGGTGCCATTGTTAATTTATTGCTTTTTGAAACGTCAAAAACAAAGCGACCTTTTGTACTTAAAAAAACAACGAAATCCTTAAACCTAAACAAAGAGACTCCTTCCAACTTTCTTAACATTTTATAAACCATAGTTAGTAAATCCTAAATAAAATTTGACCCGCAGTTTCTTCATAAAACGCACCCTCATTTATTACTAGACCTTTATTTGTACTCATAATTAAAAAACCAATACCATTTACCGGTTTTTTTAGTTCTTGGTATTTTTTAAACGATTTCAAACCGGGGCAAGATCCCACAACAATATTTCGAATTGCTGGTTGATTATCCTTGTACTTTAATAAAACATAAGATTTAACAGAAGAATTACACTTTGTATTAAAGAAACCCCTGATGAAACCCTCTCTCGAAAGAACATACAAAACTTGCTCTAAAACTTTAGAGTGTGGGCATAAAACCGCGTTGGAACCTTTAATTTGACCATTAACGATTTGATTTAAACAGTTTATTATTGTTTTCATTTCTATTTTTTGTTAAAACGCTTCTTAAAATTAAAAACTCTTTTGTTTATAGAAGTTAATTCTAAAACATTTTTTGTTGAATCAAAACGCCAGAGCTTGTGAGACCTCGAATCAATACTTAGTTTAGTATAGGCGTTTTCAAGTAAATAAGTTGTTGTAACAATCGACCCGTCTGTTAATTGAATTACCGATTTTCTTTGCTTAAAAAAATTAATGCACATAATTTATAGCCTTTTTATCAATAAATTTAAAATCATTGAATGTTGTATCTTTAATAAACTTAAACAATAACGGTAGGATGCTAAAACGTCAGAAATTTCAGAGCTACTATTAAGGCTGTTTAAAATAGAACCCCACTCTAAACTGCTTACAGCTTCAACATTATAACTTGTTTCACTTGAACTATAATTTAAAAAACGCGAATAAGCGTACACTAATAAAGGACTTACAATTGTAAAGGTTTTAAAAATAGATGCAATCTTTGATATGCTCACAAGCCCCTCATTTAAAATGATTGCTGATTGACCTCTTAAAAGCGCAGTTTTAAAATCTTTACTAAGCTTTGAAAAAAGTAATGAATCAAATTTTCTTATATTGAGCAATCTTATCTTAAGATTAAACTTAACCAAATCCTTTTGTAACCCAACCCACTCAAACGCATTACAAGACTTTAAATGTACCAACAATAAAAAATTTACCGATGGTTTAATTTTTTTTGCTACCCACTTACTCTCTAATTGATACTTTTTGCGTGCATAATTCATTTTGGTTTTTATAATGGCGAATAGTGAGATTTGAACTCACGACCCTTAAAATCACAATTTAATGCCCTAACCACTGAGCTATACCCGCCACAAGTGTTTTAAATCGTTTAAGTGTATTTTGAGTTTGATTCAAAATTAAAAAAAAGCTTAGAAGATAATTTGAAAAGAACTTTTTGCGCTTTTTTGAAAATTGGTTTTTGGATAAAGCTTACAATTTTCCTACTAACATTGATAGACTCGACGTATATAACAATTGTTTTATCATCATTAACTTTAACACCACTATTTAAAGGTAAAAAACCTACAACACCACATGCCCCGATTAAACAGCCCCGCTTTGAAATATTTAACAAACGACCTTTAAGAAAATGCTTAGAGTCAAACTTTTGCATCAATACGAGAAACAATTGATCGTCAGCCTTAAATCTTTTAAAACATTCAAAATCAGTTAATATTTCATTATAAGGCGTCTCGAAATCTTTGATCTTATGAATACTTAAATTTGATTGATTTACAGCAAGCGTTTTATATTGATGTTTAAAACCAAAGTCAAAAACACAAGATGTTTTAAAATGTTTCAACTCGCCCTCAAAAAAACGAGTTTTTGCAGCCACATCGTAACAAGGCAAAGAAGTTTTTAAAGCTTTTAAAGCCTTTAGGTTGAATAGTTCATTCGTTTGAATCATTTGTTTGCTTATAATTTCGGGGTGGAAGGATTTGAACCTTCGAGTTTCTATACCCAAAACAGATACGATGGACCAGCTACGCGACACCCCGAAACTTTATAAAATAAAGTTTATTTAAACGAACTTATAAATTTAGCCATATACTTGTGCATTTGAGAGTCGAGTTCAGGACTTATAGTCTTCTTTGTCGCTATCTCTTGTAAAATAGCTAACCCTTCAGTATTTAAAGAAGCAATTAAAGCTTTTTCAAATGAAGCAATCCGAGTTATCTCTAAAGAGTCTAAATAACCTTTTACACCAGCAAAAAGTATACAAGTTTGCTGTTGTACAGTTAAAGGTGAAAATTGAGCCTGCTTTAAAAGTTCAGTTAATTTAGAACCTCTGTTTAATAAATGCTGAGTTGCGGCATCTAAATCAGAACCAAATTGAGCGAACGCAGCAACCTCCCTGTACTGTGCTAACTCAAGCTTTAATGTACCCGCAACCTGCTTAATTGCTTTAATTTGAGCTGCTGAACCTACCCTACTAACGGATAGACCTACGTTTAATGCAGGCCTTATACCTTTATAAAAAAGCTCAGTTTCTAAAAAGATTTGACCGTCCGTTATCGAAATTACGTTTGTTGGGATGTAAGCTGAAACATCCCCAGCTTGGGTTTCAATTACTGGTAAGGCCGTAAGGGAACCAAGACCAGCCGCTTTACCCATCTTTGCCGCCCGCTCTAATAATCGAGAATGTAAATAGAATACGTCGCCAGGGTAAGCCTCTCGCCCAGGCGGTCTTCGTAATAATAGAGACATTTGTCGATAAGCAACTGCTTGTTTACTTAAATCATCAAAGATTACCAAGGCATGCATCCCGTTGTCTCGAAAAAACTCACCCATAGTTGTTCCTGTATAAGGAGCTAAAAACTGTAAAGGTGCTGCATCTGAAGCAGTAGAAGCGACAATAATGGAATACTTTAAAGCACCTGCAGCCTCTAAAATTTTAGTAACCTGCGCCACTGTAGATCTTTTTTGACCAACAGCAACGTAAATGCAATATAACTTGTTAGTCTCATCCCCCGCATCATGCATAGGTTTTTGATTGATGATTGCGTCAATTGCAACCGCAGTTTTTCCTGTTTGTCGGTCGCCAATTATTAATTCTCGTTGCCCACGGCCAATAGGGACCAACGCATCAACAACTTTTAAACCTGTTTGCATTGGCTCATGCACTGACTTTCTCGGAATAATACCAGGTGCTTTAATTTCTACACGTGCCCGTTTAGTACTTGCTATTGGCCCTTTACCATCTATAGCAACGCCTAAACCGTCTACTACGCGACCAAGGAGCTCTTTACCAACAGGTACGTCAACAATAAAATTTGTTCGTTCAACAATATCACCTTCTTGGATTAATCTATCATTACCAAAAATTACGACACCAACGTTGTCGTCTTCAAGGTTTAAGGCCATTCCTTTTATATTCGAGTGAGGGAATAAGCACATCTCACCAGCTTGAATACCCCCCAAACCGTATATACGTGCTATACCGTCACCAATACTTAAAACTCTACCTATTTCATCAATGTTGACATCTGAATAATAGTTTGCTAATCGTTCTTCTATAATGCTTGTAAGCTCTACTGCTGAAAATGCCATCAGTTTGTTTAAACTACCCAAGAGAAGATTTGAACTTCTGACCTGAAGATTTTCAGTCTTTCGCTCTACCACTGAGCTACTTGGGTTTTAAATAATATCATATACAAAGGAAAATGATACTATTATGAATAATCAACGCAAGCGGCACTGGCCACAAAAAAAAACCAAGTAAAAAAAACGAACAAAAAGACAAAAACAACGCGCTGCTTTTAGAGAAAGTATTTAAATTATTGTTATTAATCGTTGAATCAAAAAACATTACTTTTATTATTCGTATATAATAAAATGACGCAATTACACTTGTCATAACACCAACGATTGCTAAAGGATACATACCTACGTTGATAGCAGAAACGAATACAAAAAGTTTGCTAAAAAACCCAGCTAACGGTGGCACACCACACATTGAAAAAAGTATTAACGCAAACGAAAAAGCGACAAATGGGTTTGACATAAACAAACCAGATAAGTCGTTTATGTATCTTAATTTACTGCGCGTGCCTCTTTTTCTTATTGATAACAAAATAGAGAATGTTGCAACACCCATAACTATATATAAGGAGGCATAAAAAAACGTGGCATAAACACCTTCAATTGAACCAGAACTAATACCAATTAGCATGTAACCAATATGACCAATAGCGCTATACGCTATTAACCTTTTTAGTTTATTTTGCCATATACCACCCAATGTCCCGATAACCATAGAAAGCAAAGAGCATAAAATTAACACTTCTTGCCAAGGCAAAAACAAACCATAAAAAGCATACGAAAACAACCTAACCAACAGGCTTAGTATGGCAATTTTTGGTACCACGGCAAAAAATGCAGTTACCGACGTTGGAGCTCCTTCATACACATCAGGCGCCCATAAATGAAATGGAGCCGCAGATAACTTAAAAAGCATACCAACTAAAATAAATAAAGCACCTAAGATAACGCCACTATGCAATTCAAACGTAGCTTCTTTACCCAGTGTTGCAAACACTACAAACAATTGTTGGTAATTGCAAGTCCCTGTAAAACCATATATTAAAGAGCACCCGAATAAAAGCAAACCAGAAGAAAAAGCACCAAGTATAAAGTACTTTAACCCAGCCTCTGTCGAAAACTCTGAGCCTCTTTTTAAAGAAGCTATTATGTACATACAAAAACTTTGTAACTCAATGGCTAAGTACATAGAAAATAAATCATAAGAAGAAGCGACGAGCATCATACCCGTAGCGGCTAAAAGCATAAGTATAACAAACTCAAAACAGTTTAGATTTTCATTTCTACTATAATCTAAACCCAGTACTAACGTAGTTATTGTGGATGCTAACACAATGCTTTTTATTAAGATACTAAACTCATCAATTATTAATAAGTTATTAAAAACTATTGCACCTTTAATTGGGTTAGAAATGTTAAGCAGTAAAGCAAAACCCAAAATATGTACACCCAACCAAGTAACATTTTTTATTATTGTTGGGTAATGTAACTGCGCAGAAGTTGTGTAGATAACCGAGTAAACTATCAAGAAATTTATTATACTAAGAATAAAAATCTCAGATAACCCAGCGACCCAATCAATGTTTAAGCTGAATTTCATAATATTGAATTTAAATGATTTCTAATATGCTGGAAACACTTATATGCATCGTGTCTAAAATAAGCTCTGGATATAAACCAACCCACAAAGTACAAAAAACTAAAGGACAAACTAGGGCAACCTCTCTCTTGTTAATGTCAAAATAATTCGAAATATGTCTCGTTTTCAACTGCCCAAACAAGACTCGATTAGAAAGCCACAATGAATACGCCGCACTTAGTATCATCCCGAATGAAGCAATAAAGGCTACTAAAGTATTGCTATTAAAAGCACCTACCAGCGTTAAAAACTCACCTGAAAAACTACTCATACCTGGAAACCCGAGATTTGCTATGGAAAAAAACAAAAAAAATATAGTAAATAACGGCATTACTTGTGCAATACCTGTGAAGTATTTAACAACTCTTGTATGATGTCTATCATACAAAACGCCGACGCATAAAAACAACCCACTCGAAACAAACCCGTGACTTAACATAATAAGTATGCTCCCTTCGATTCCTTGCAAATTGAGACTGAAGATACCAATAGTAACAAAACCCATATGAGCCACAGAAGAATACGCTATTATTCTCTTAAGATCTACCTGTCTAAGAGTAGTTATTGAAGTATAAACAACGGCGATTATACTCATTAAATATACACCTGGGGTAAAAAAAATACTGGCGCCAGGAAATAAACATAACGAAAACCTAAGTAAACCGTATGTACCCATTTTCAATAAAACACCAGCCAATATAACAGAACCTGCCGTGGGTGCTTCTACATGAGCCTCAGGTAACCAAATGTGAAACGGTACCATAGGCACCTTTACGGCAAAAGAAGCAAAAAATGCTAAAAAAAGGACAATTTGTTTTTTATCTGAGAAACTTATGTTCAAAAGCAATTGGAGGTCTGTAGTTCCAGCTTCAAAATAAATCAAAAAAATTGCTAATAACATTAAAACAGACCCAATCAACGTGTATAGGAAAAATTGATACGCAGCCTTTATTTTTCGGGTTCGAGAGCCCCAAATACCAATAACAAAAAACATCGGCATTAATATACTTTCGAAAAATACATAAAAGAGCAAAATGTCTAACGCAGAAAAAACAAAAACTAAAAGCGAACCCATCGCTAAGAAACAAGTATAGTACTCTTTCTCGTATTTAACAACCGAAGACCAGCTTGTTAAAATACAAATAGAAATTAAAAGAGAACTCAACAAAATAAAAAAAACTGAAACCCCATCAACGCCTATAAAAAGATGCAAGTTTAAAGAAGGCAACCATTCCACATACTCCAAAAATTGAAATTTCGAAGTTGAGTTGTCAAACAGAATAAACAGAGACAATGAATATACGAAAGCAACAAGTGAAGTAACAAAAGCACATAACTTTATTGCACCAACCTCTGTTTTTGGGATTCCTGAAATGATTAAAATTCCTATGAATGGGATCAGTATAAGCCACGATAATACAAAATCAAACATAACATTATAATTTATTTAAAACCTTATTTGTAAACATTAACGTTATAAAAACGATGAAATATAAATTGATATCAATAAAAGGGGCAAACATAACCCAAAATAAAAGCTTAGTCATAAATAAAGTAACCCCAATAAACATAATAAACGCGTACTGGTGAATTAAACCTGACTGCAATTTACTAATGTGTTTACTTAAAATTAACGTCAAAAGAGCAAGACCTTTTGGCCCTAAAAGCTCAATAACACCTTTATCAAGAATCTTATAGGTTGTTTTATAACCTAATTTTAAAATAGTACTTCCTATTAAGTCGTTTTGAAGTCTATCAAATAACCAGCGCCGATTCAAAAATATGTAAAAATATTTAAAGATTGTTTCTTTACAAAGGTCGAATAACGAGTCTTTAAAAACGTGAAAAACAAAAATAGACAAAGTAGCACCTAATAAACTAACAATAACGGGCACCCATTTGATAAAAACAGGGATAAACTCAGCGTCAACCATTGTTAAATTTTGAGGAGCAATATAAATTGCATTATTCCAAAAAGGGGTGCCAAGCCCTATGAATAAATCCTTTGTCAAAAAACCAACGAACATACTTCCAACACATAAGAGAAACAGAGGAAACCCCATTGGTAAAGGAGCATCGTGGGCATTTTGTATAGCGTTTTTAAACCCATTTGGATTACTGACAAATGTTAGGTAGATAAGCCTAAAAGAATAAAAAGCAGTTATACCTGCTGAAAAGACACCCAACAAATGTGCGAATGTCCCGTGCAAATTATAGTTAGAATAAGCAACCTCAAGGATAACATCCTTCGAATAAAAACCTGTTAAAAAAGGGAACCCCATTAACGCTAGAGAGCCAATTAAGATCATTACGTATGTATAAGGTAATACTTGCAATAACCCGCCCATTCTTCGCATATCTTGCTCATCATTTAAAGCATGAATTACTGAACCAGCGCTTAAAAAAAGCAAGGCCTTAAAATAAGCATGATTTATCAAATGAAACATACTTACCGAATAGTTTGAAAGCCCGCAGGCAAATACCATATAACCAAGTTGAGAACAGGTTGAATAAGCTATAACCTTCTTCAAGTCATTTTGAACCAACCCAATTGTACCAGCAATAAAAGCTGTTAAAGCCCCAACAATTGTGATAACAACTAAAGCAAAGCCAGAATTTTCATAAAGTGGTGAACATCGAATTATTAAATAGACACCGGCTGTTACCATAGTCGCTGCGTGAATTAACGCAGACACTGGTGTAGGACCTTCCATAGCATCAGGAAGCCACGTATGAAGCCCAATTTGCGCTGACTTACCAACTGAACCCACAAATAATAGTAACCCAATAGTCGATAAACTATCAACTTCTAAACCTAAAAAAGTGTAAGTAGAACCTAAGAGATAAGGTACTAAACTAAACACAACCGAAAAGTCAGACGTTTTAAATATTGTGAATATTGAAAATACTCCACAAGCCAAACCTACGTCGCCTACCCTGTTAATAACCATGGCTTTAATAGCGGCTTTATTTGCTTGTAATCGTGTAAACCAAAAATTTATCAAAAGATAAGAGCATAGACCGACACCTTCCCAACCTAAAAAAAGCTGTATAAAATTATCAGCGGTTATTAACATTAACATAAAAAAAGTAAATAGCGATAAGTATGCCATAAACCTTGGTTGGTGTGGGTCGTGGCTCATATAACTCGTAGAATATAAATGAACCAAAGTCGAAATTAGTGTAACTGTAAAACACATCGACACGGTCAAACTATCAAAATAAAAACCCCAACAAGCATCAAACATTTCAGAGTCTAACCAGGGAGAAAGCTTAATATAACAAGGAGAACATGAAAAACCAACCTCAAAAAATAGTAATGTAGAAATTAAACAAGCAGAACCTATACCAAAAGTCGTAATAAAACAAGCGCCTTTTGGTGTTAAAAACCTACCGAACAAACCACTAAAAATAGAACCGAGTAATGGTAAAAAAACCAAAGTTAAATACATAATATCAACCTTTCATTAAATCTATAAACTCAATAGCAATAGTTCCTCGTATTCGATAGTAAATTACCAATATAGCTAACCCGATGGCTGATTCGGCTGCAGCAACAGTTAAAACTAAAAGTGCAAACAACTGACCTAAGATATCATCTAAAAAAACAGAAAAAATTATGAAATTAAAATTTATGGCGAGTAACATTAATTCTACTGCCATTAAAAGAACAATAATATTCTTCCTATTTAAAAAAATACCTGAAAGACCAATTAAAAAAAGAACCATCGAAACAGCTAAATAATTGTTTTGACTTACCATATTTATATTATACTAACCAGTCGAGACCTATGAATATACCCGAAACAAATAAAACCCAAGCAAGAGAGAAAGGCAAAAAAACCTTCCAACCAAGGCGCATTAATTGATCATACCTGTACCTCGGAAAAGCAGCACGCACCCAAACAAAAACGAAAAGCAAAATAGTAACTTTAAACCCAAACCAAAAAACACCAGGAATCAAATTAAGCGGAGAAATGTTAATTAGTGGTAACCACCCACCTAAGAAAAGTATACTTAAAACGCTACACATTAAAATCATGTTTGCGTACTCACCAAGAAAAAACAGAGCAAAACCCATTGCCGCATACTCAGTATTATAACCTGAAACCAACTCAGCCTCAGCCTCAGGCAAATCAAACGGAGCTCTATTTGTTTCAGCTAAACCCGAAATAAAAAACATTATAAACAAAGGGAATAAAGGAACACAATACCAAACCTCTTTTTGAGCATATACGATTTCACTTAAATTTAATGAACCAGCGCATAATAAAACACACATAATTATTAAACCGATAGACACCTCGTAAGATACCATTTGAGCAGCAGATCTTAAAGCACCCAAAAAAGAGTACTTAGAATTACTTGACCAGCCAGCAGCAATTATACCATAAACACCCAAAGAAGAAATAGCAAAAACAAATAAGATACCAACATTTAGATCAATTAAAACCATACCCGAACCAAAAGGGATTACAGACCAGGTAACCAACGCTAATAAAAAAGTGATTATTGGAGCTAATATGAAAATAATTGTATTTGCACTACTTGGCAATATTGTTTCTTTAATTAATAACTTAAGTCCATCAGCAAGGGGTTGTAATAAACCAAAAAGACCCACTACGTTAGGACCTCTTCGTTGCTGCATACTCGCCATTACTTTTCGTTCAAGCAAAGTTAAATAAGCGACCGCAACCAATAAAGGAACTATAATAGCTAAACTTTTTAAAATCAAATTCAAAACAACTAAGAAATACATAATACGTTTTATCTTTTCAAAATCGTAGCTCGCTCAAAATCTCTTTGCAACTGTTTAAAAATTTCTTGCCTTCGTATGTCACTTCTTCTATGAAGAGTTAAAGTAATCGCCCCAATCATTGAGACTAATAGTATAAAACTTGTTATAATGAAAAAATAAACGTTAAAAGTAAACAAAACGCTACCAATAACGTCAACATTTGTCGATGCTATAACATTATCAACCCAACACACGTTATTTACGAATTGATTTTCAAGTAATAAATACTTTGGTTGGGTAAACGCGAGCATTTCAATTGAATTAAGATCGCCCTCAACGATTATAAAGATTTCAAATAAAAACAAGATGCTCAAAAATAAACCAATTGGGAGGTAACGATAGATTGAATTAGATGACTCTGATATTTTTATGTTAAGCATCATCATTACAAATAAGAATAGCACAGCAACAGCCCCAACGTAAACAATTAAAAACAGCATAGCTAAAAACTCTACACCAAGAAGTATTAGCAAACCGGCAGTATTAAAGAACAAAAAAACTAAAAAAAAAACCGAATGGATTGGGTTTTTTGATGTTACAACCAAAAAAGCAGAAATTAAACACAAACCAGTTAATATGTTAAAACAATAAAAACCCATATAGTGATACTTATCTATATAAAGACTCTGAGGCTAAACTCTCCCTTATCTCAAATTCCCAGCGATCACCATTTTTTAATAATTTCTCTTTATTATAGATTAACTCTTCATGAGTTTCAGTAGCGTATTCAAAATTTGGGCCCTCAACAATTGCATCAACTGGACAAGCTTCCTGACAAAAACCACAGAAAATACATTTTGTCATATCGATATCATATCTTGTAGTTCTACGACTACCATCACTTCTTGATTCTGATTCGATAGTTATTGCTTGCGCTGGACAAACAGCCTCACATAGTTTACACGCAATACACCTTTCTTCACCTGAAGGATACCTCCTTAATACATGCTCACCACGAAATCTTGGGCTTAATGCGCCCTTTTCAAACGGGTAATTTAACGTCACCTTCCTACGAAAAAAATACTGCAAAGTCAACCACATACCTCTAAAAAGCTCAGTTATAAATAAAGTCTGTATACTTCTATCAAAGTGTACCCGCATACGTGTAATAGTATAATAGCTTATCTAATGGGAGATTTACAATCAATTTATTGACTAATTATAAACCAGTATAAACGAAAACTTATCAATTTGATAATACCACACAATGTATACTGATTTAAATACAAACAAAAACTAAAAAAAAGCTTTTTACTAAAGATATTATCAATAGGTCAATGGTGATATTCGTTAGTAACTTTGATGTAGAATCATGCATATAATCACTAATAATTGTATGTATACCCATTTCAAAATGAGCCAGCAATACTAGATAGAGTATGAAACCTGGAAAAGAGCTGTTAAAAGTTACCAGTAAAACAATAAGCAACAATAAAATAACAGCAGACAATCTTTGAACAAACCAATGAAAAAACCCTTTATCAAAAATCTTTATATTAAAAGTCATATGTTGTTATATTAAGATTATAGCACTTATAACACAAAAAACTAAAGTTAAAACGATTAACCCAGTTGTATTTAGGTTTTTTATATCAAGACCCAACGCTAAATCCCAAGACAAGTGCCGAATCCCGTTGCTTACATGATAAAACATTGCACCTAAAAAAAAATACGAAACGAATAAGAATGGCATTGCAGTAAAAAGGTCAAAATAAAAACAATACTGAAAAGAGGAACCAATAAAAAGAACATTAAGATTAAAAGCCAAAAAAATGACAATAAGAATAAAACCTAAGAGCGAACCCGCAACCCTATGAAAAATAGATAATAAAGAAGTTGCTTGAGGTTTATAAATCGTTAGATGTGGTGACAGTGGTCTAATTCTTTGTTTCATATTAATTTTACTTATAATTTTCACAGTATTTAACAACGACCAACAAAACATAAACTGGTGATAGAAGGGTTCGAACCTACGACATACGAATTATGATTCCGTTGTTCTACCACTGAACTATATCACCAAAAGTAAGGTAAGGCAAAAATGCTGGGCAATAATGGACTCGAACCACCAACTTATTCCTTGTAAGGGAATCACTCTACCATTGAGTCAATCGCCCAAAAAGTGTAAATTATAAAGACCAAGAAATACACTCTTTTGGTACATACTGCTTCAACTGAAACAGCTTAGATTCAAGACTATCATATTCCTTCGTTTTCACATATAAGCTTGTTATCAAACTATCATTCTCACTTAAAAGTATACTTTTAGATAGAGAATTATCTTGCGACAACCAATGGTCTAATTTCACTTCCGATTCCTTACGAAAAACCGAAAAAGCATACAACACATCGAAAGTCTTTAGAGTCAGGCAGCTCGGGTGCACGTGAACAACGGGGCCAAGTCCCGATATTATATTTAATCCAACAAGCTCAAACATAAACTCCATATTCTTGGTTACTGCAGATGCCCACATCAACTGCGATGTTTGCTCATTAGATAACCAACCTGGCGTAATGTAAAACCAACCGTGAAGGTGCGCATTTCTTTGATTACTCACAATTAATCGAGTTAAGTGTGAAGACAACGGCAGTCTGGAATCACCAAAACCCGTATATGCGACTATAAAACCAGG
>Ga0208718_1000032_pt1 | contig 38399 bp, 44 predicted proteins | sample LakMenE29Apr09ns_FD_150743 | JGI IMG/M metagenome (GOLD analysis project Ga0208718, IMG submission 150743) | Freshwater microbial communities from Lake Mendota, WI - 29APR2009 deep hole epilimnion ns (SPAdes) | ecosystem: Environmental > Aquatic > Freshwater > Lake > Epilimnion/Euphotic zone ...
TAATATTCATATAATTTTTCAAAGTTTCAATAATATTATCATAATTTGTATTTGGTTTAAATTCAGATATATTTAAATAAATTGTATCTAAATATTTTTTAAATTTGTTTAATATTTTAACAACATCATTAATATTACTTTTAGAAACTTTTGAATATTTATTAAAATAATTATCATAATTAACCATAGTAATTAAATCTTTCCTACTTTATTTAAATAGATTTAAAGACATTTATAAGAAACCTTTATATAACTTTAACATAGCAGCATGTAATTTCATTATTAAACGTATAACACATACTTTCGGTATTTACATGTTTATAATCATTATGTATTTTGGATTTATGATTTAAATTAGTATGAAAACATTTTTTAATGCAAAATTTTGTTTTTTTAGATGAAACAAAATCTTTTTTCCATTCTTTTTTTAGTAAAGGACATGAATATCTGAGAGTTTTATTTTTATGAATATATTTTTTTATAAAATAACTTGAATCATACAAATATTCTTCATTATTATAATTTATAGCTACAATTATATGCCCTGAATTGTCCCATGAGTTATGTTGGTCAGAACCGTGTAAAATATAATCAATTGCATATTTATGACCCTTATAATATATAATATCAGTTGATTCGTATGTTATTTTATCAATAATCTCTTTAACATCTAGGCTTATATTATCTATAATATAATTATCATTATCAATACTAATTAGAATAATATCAGGAATAGTATTATTATTTTCACAAGTATAAAACTTATTTTTAGTTTTGATTAAGTATAAACAATTGATGTTTAAAAATTTATATAATGCCTTTAAAAATATATTATCATATGTAGCTAAACCAAAATCGCCTAATTTTTTATAATTATCAATAGTTAATGGTTTATAATTGATACCTGTTATTTTTTTAAATTTATTAATAGATATTGGTTTCATATTACGTAGTCTAAGAACAATTAGAAAATTGTCTAATATATATGAATTAAATAATTTTTTATAATTATCAAATAAATGATAAAAATAATAATAATCATATGGATATATTTCTTTTAACTTGATAATATCTTTTCTAATATCATTCTTATTAATTCCTTTTTCTTTAATTTTATTATTAATAATTTTTATTTTATTAATAAAATATTTTTTTGTTAAATTAAATTGCATTTCATTAATATAATCTTTAATAAAAATATATTCTTTTGAATAATCATCTTTATTTGGATTATAATAATATTCATTCATTAGTTTTATCAAAAATTTTATTGGAGTTTCTTTCAAATATATATTAAGTTCATTTATAGTTTTTCCATCAATTTCGTCATATCTTTTTCCATTTTCAGTAATTTCTTTAATAATACGATAAATTAATGTTGTAAATATTTGCTTAGCTGATAAATTAGCTATTGGTTCATCTTTTTTATAATTATTTTTATTGGAATTAAATTTTTTAATTAATAATTCTTTATTTTTATCACTATAGCAAATGCCAACAATAAACGCAATAAACCAACATATGCCTGTATATTGTGGTATTGTAAAATATCTTTTATCCGATGGTTTAATTTTATTAAATTTGCTTATTTTATTTATAAAATCGATAATATATGATTTTTGATTAGGTTTATTATTATAAATAATAATTTTAAATTTATAAAATGTTTTTTTATTTATAGGTGAACTAATAGCAGCATAATATTTTATAAGGATTTTATGCATAATAAATGTAAATGTCGTATCTTTCTTATTTTTTATTATTTTACTCTTATTATTGAAAAAAATATATGAATATAAAATTATAATGGCAATTGTCATAACATCAATGAATTGATAATTAATATTAATATTATTTTCCAATTCGGATATTTCGATTTTATCATAATAATTATAAATAATATTCATATAATTTTTCAAAGTTTCAATAATATTATCATAATTTGTATTTGGTTTAAATTCAGATATATTTAAATAAATTGTATCTAAATATTTTTTAAATTTGTTTAATATTTTAAGAACATCATTAATATTACTTTTAGAAACTTTCGAATATTTAGTAAAATAATTATCATAATTAACCATAGTAATTAAATCTTTCCTACTTTATTTAAATAAATAGATTTAAGGGTTTATTATAAATGACCTTAAATCAATATAAAAATAAATAAAAATGATTTTTTATAAAAAAGTTAATAATAATAATGCTTAATTATAGCAATATTGATATTTCATCAGGAACTCGCAGTCGCAATTGTGTTAATGGTAAAAGATGTATTATTTTATCAATCTTTATTATTATTGCAATCATGGGTGGATATTTATATCAAGAAGAGAAACAATTGAAAATATCAATTAAAAATAATTTGCGCAATCTAGAAGAGAATTTAACATCAGTATATATTGAAACATTTAGCGATTTCAATGTGAATATCAATGATAACTTTAAAGATACAATTGAAGATTTCAATGAAGATATAAATGATAACTTTAAAGAAACTATTGAAGATTTCAAGAAAGATATCAAGAAAGATATCAATGATAACTTTAAAGAAACTATTGAAGATTTCAAGAAAGATATCAATGATAACTTTAAAGATACTATTGAAAAACTAGAAATACCAATGAAAAAGAATAATAAATATGTTTCAACGATAAAAAATATTATGATTAAAAATAAAATTGATGAGATATTAATGGATACTCTTAATATTTATGGTAATTATAAATATAAAACTTATTATGAAAAAATAAGAGAAATTAATTTAAATTTTAAACATTGTTTTCCTGCTTCAAATATTTATACTATATTTGAATCATTAATTGACATTGATTATGAAAATAATATATTTTCATTCAATTATGACAATGAAACGGATACAGAAGAAAATGAATTAGATAATATTAATCCAACAAGCAAATTAGTTAAAATTATAAATGAAAATTTAAGTATTAATAATTATAGTTATTCACCTTGTGATAAAAATTTAATGATTTCATATGATAATTTTGAAAATATAAAATATTATAAAAATAAATTGAAATGCAATTTCGGAAGTTATTATGCAATTTATTCAGATAATGAAAGATATTATTTTAATTTTAAAAATGCCATGTATTATTCAACAATAAATTCAAATGAATGTTTAAATGCATATGATGAAGGCATAAATTTACCAACAAATAATTGGCACATCATTGGTAAATTATTACATAATGGAGTTGAAAGTATTGATTTGCCAATTATTAAACCAATCAAATTTATTTAAGGATTTCTTTAAGATTTCTTTAAATAGTTTTATAAGAGCCAAAGATATATTTTTTTGGTTTTTTACATAAATTAAAAAATTGAATATTTAAATAAAATTTTATTTAAATACTTATGTCATTAGGTTATATTTATATTCGAGATAATGAATGGTATATGCAAAACAATGTTTATAAAGTAGGTATAACAACTTCTATTAAAGATAGAAGCAATACTTATATAACTGGAGAAATATATAGAGGTTTTTATGTTAAAATTTATGAATTACATGTTAATCAAAGTGGATTGCATTTAATTGATAATTTAGTTACAGATAAGTTTAAAAAAGATTATAATATTTATTTTAATGGAGGAACTGAATTTTATGATAGAAAAATTATAAATATGATAGAACCATATTTGAATGAGCTAAATATAAAATTTATTTGTAAAACAGAAGATGAATTAAAAAGAATTAATCGTGAAAATAATGAAGATATTATCATTAATAATTATTTAAAATTAGTTTCTAAACTTTTAATTTTACAAGAAGAAAAAGATAAAATTATATTAAGAGATTATCAAATAAATGCGATTAATTATATTATAGCTGAGTTAAGAATAAATAATAAAATTTATTTATGTTTAGCAACCGGTGCAGGTAAATCGCAAATTGCATTTAATGTAATATCTGAAATGAAACCTTTAAATATCTTCATATTTTCACCAAGAATAACAATAAGAAAACAAAATATTGATAAAAAATATCTGAATATATTAAATAATTATGATTATAATATTTATAGTTATTGTTATCAATCTTATAAAAAAGTATATGATTTAATTATTAATGATGATATCAGAGATATTTTTATTTGGTTTGATGAAGCTCATTATACATTAGATAATTGGATTATGGATAATAATAATGATATTAAACAATTCTTTATGAATGATAACAATTATATTAAATACCGGTTATTTACTACTGCAAGTCCTAATAAAGAATTTGTTATAACTAATAAGAAAATTTATGGCGAATTATATGAACCAATCCGATTTAAGGAATTAATGAAAAATGATGTGAAATATTTGGCAGATATAGAAGTTGAAATATTTGATAAAGAAATAAATAAAGATGATGTTGAATTTAATAGTTTAATATTCAATACTTTCAATAAAAAAGGACAAGAAAGAAAATGTGGATTAAGTTTTCATAATAGTTGCAAAAGTGCATATTTATATTATTTACATCATTTTAAATCTTTTCAAGAAAAAAAAATTAATATCAAACCTTATATTTTAATTAATGAAGAATTTATTAAAAATGAAGAAACAATTGAAGAAACAAAAGAAGAAATAAAAGAAGATTTAAATGAAATTAAGAAGATTAAGAAAGAATTGGGAAAAGATATTATTTATTATAATGATATTAAAGAATTTGAATCAGATATTGGTAAAAATCAAAATTCAATTGGATATGTAGTTGCTAAATATTCAATGGGTTATGATAATAAAAACATAGATATCATTTATTTCACTGATTATAAATTATCTTATAAAGATATTATTCAATCAATTGGACGTGGAACAAGAATTAATGGAGATAAATATTTACGTATTATATTACCTACAAATAATAATAATGAAGTGGGAAAAGAATATAAGAAAATTGAGAATGTCCTTAAATATCTTTTATTAGATATAGAATTGGATTATGATAAAATCAAGAGTTTTATATTAAATAAGATTGAACCAAAATCTATATCAAGTTTAGATATTGATATTAATTCAGTTTCTGATAAATTTGAAATAATAGAAGATACTAATGAGAAATCAACTATAAATACGATGAAACATGATATAATAGTTAGAGAAAATCAATGGACGACGGCAAAAATAATAAATCAATTAAAATTTAATAATATTCATAATTTAGAAGATTATAATATTTATAAAGATTTGAATAAAAAATTAAACTTACCAAATATAAATGAATTATTGGAATATCAAAATTTCAATTTCAGAGATACTTATATAAATGAAGAAGAATGTCCATATTATTATAATAAATATGAATGTATAGAAATTATTAAAACTTATAAAAAAGAATTAAGAAAAATAAATAGAGATAATAAGAAATTGGAATATTTAGTAAGCGTTAATAACAAAATACCAAATATGAGTTTATGGTATTTTTATGGAGGTAAAAGAGATGAATATTATTGAAATAATTCTTTCATCATTATTTTATTATTTTCAATTGTTTTTTTAAGATTATTAATTATCTCTAAATTATTATCACAATATTCAATTATTTCTTCTTGTTTTTCAATTGATGGTATTGGTATTTTAAAATCTTCTATTTGTTCTTTTTTAATACCAGGTTGACCTGCTCCTGATTGTAAATCATATAATGATTTTTGAATAGATTTTAAATAATAATAAATATAATCTTTTAATATTATATCATTAATTTCATGTATATATATGCCATGATTTGATACAAATACTTTTAAATTATATTTACTAATATAACCAGCATATGCACCGTCTTTACTAATTATAATTGTATTTTCATCACAATTATACTCATTATGAAAACCAAATGGTTTTTGACCACCTCCAATAACAGGATATTCACCTTTTATTAATTTATCTTTTGTTATATTAGTACCATTTTTAAATTTGCAAACTTCACCAAAAGTTTTAATTTCAATATCTTTATTTAATTCATAATTAATAATATCATCATTTTTAGTTTCTAATTCAAATGTATAATATTTATCTAAATCGGCAATTGCAATTAATTTAACTTCATTACAATTCTTATTAATTTCCATAAATTCAACATTTTTATGATTGTCTATTCCTTTTTGTTTTTTGAAAATAAGAACATTTGTTTTTATTTGTGTATATTCAAATGCTTTACTTTCAACAGCAATAATTTTTAACATTTTACAATTATCAATAATATATTTGCGTATATAAAATAATGATTTACTTGTAATTAATTCACCATCAGGGACAATAACAGCACAAATACCATTATCATTTAATGAATAAATAATATTCATAATAAATAAATTTACTCTATTATTACATTCAATCGGATATATATCCTCAAATTTAATATTAAAATTATCAGGTTTATTTTTATCAAATTTAGATTTTAATTCTTTATATTTTAATGATGAACCAAATGGAGGATTTGTAAAAATAACATCAAACTTTTTATTTTGAAATATAAATTTATTATTTGATAATGCACAACCTTTATTTAAATTCTCAAATAAACTATTAGTTGATAATATTAAAGAAGCAATAGCATATTTAATAGTATCTTTTGATATTTCACATCCATATATATTATCAATACTTATATTACTACAACTATTATATAATACACATAATAAACCAGCAGTTCCACAACAAGGGTCATAAATTGAAGGATTTTCTAATTCATCAACCATATTTTTAAATTGACATCCATATAAAATAGAATTAATTACTTTTTTAGGAGTAAAGAATTGACCAAGTTTTTTATTTTTAGATTTGCCTTCATATCCTGAATTAAAATATTCATAAATGCTAATAGTTGAAAAAGCTTTTATTGTAATATCATTTATAATAATTTTATCAAATTCATTAATAATTTTAATAATATTATTCTCTTCACTTTTGGTATTTAAAATAAAATCTTTATCTTCTGTAAAAATCAAAGGTAATAATTTACCTCTTACAACATCATCCATATAATCTTCATATTGACTATTAATATCATTGCCATCAGTAATTTTTTTAAGATTATTAATATTATCTAAAATTTCTAAATATTTATTATAATCTTTATTGGATATTAAAGATTGTATTTTATTAATAATAATATCTTTATTAGAAATATATAAATAATTCAAAACTTTTAATATAAATAATAATATAATATCATTTGATGCTTCATTACCTACAATTGAACCATTTGAATATAAATAATTATGGCAACATCTAATGCAACTTCTTAATTTACTTTCAATTTCTTTATATTCATCATTATTTTTCTTGTCTTCATCTGATAATGTCCATATAATCTCATTTTTATATTCAATATTTACGATTTCATCTTTAATTATTTCATCTTTAGTTATTTCATCTTTAGTTATTTCAATTTCTTTATCTAATTTTTTAATTTTAGAAATTAAAGTTGTTCTTGCATAATTCTTTTTAGTTTTAGCATTAAAATATTCAATGCTTTTTTCTTTGCATAATTCTATTAATTCATCGTCTGATAGTTTTTTATAATCCATAATAATAATGAATATCATTAATATTATTAAATCAATTTTTATTTATAAGAATAACCAAAAAATGATTTAAAGATTTCATTAAGATTTCTTTAAATAAATTTATATTAATAAAGTGCTTTTAATAATATTTTTAATTTCATTTTTAATATCTTTATAAATATTTTTATTGATACTTAAATCTAAATAATTTAATCTTGAATATATAAATTCGATTAAATCAATATCTTTAATTCTTTCTTCAATATTATTTTTTTTATTATTATAATATTCTGATAATTCATATGAATTTTTATTAATCAATTTATTTGATAATTGTTCTATATTTGTATATTTCCATTCTCCTTTTTCTCTAATTAAACATCTATTATTCTTTTCATATTTAATATTTTTATTTTCTGGAAAATTATCATTAAAATGTTTAAATTCTATATATTTTGGAACTATATTATTACCACTCTTTAATAATATATTCATTATATCTTCGAATGTTATATAATCTTTTCTTTCAGAACCATAATTATTAATTACAATATTATTATTGATAATAACTATATTATTATTAACTATATTATTATTAATAATATTATAATTATTATCGTTATTATAATGAATTAAACTTTTTGCTTTACAATTATTTCTTTTCATATGTGAAGATTTGCAAAATCTTGATGAAAATGTTAGCATGCATTTTGGACATGTTAATATACTTATTCCTTTACATTTTTCATCATGATTTAAAAAAGATTTTTTTGTTTTATAACTTTTATTGCATTTTTTGCATATATAAAGTTCATTTAACATTTTTTCAGTTTCATTTAACATTTTTTCATTTTCAATAATTAATTTATGTACTGTATTATGATGTCTTTTTAAATTATTTGTTCGATTTGTAATATATTCACAGTAATTACATTTATATTTTTGCTCATTCATTGTATTTATGGTTTATATTTTAATAGTTTCTTAATAAATTTATTATCATTTTTTTTAATTTTGCTTATTGCTCGCTTTGTCTTGATCAATTTATAATTTTTTATAAGGTTAAATTAAGCATTAATTAAAATTAGGTTTTTTATATTAAATATATAGAATATGATTCATGAAAACTTAAACATCTATTATTAAAAATATTGAAATTAAAAAAAATGATTTTATACTTTTTATAAATAAATATTAAAAAATAATGTCATCTATTATATTTAATTGCAAGTTTTGTTAATATAAAACAAAAAAGAAATATAATTTTAATAGACATCATAAAAATGTAATTAAAGAAGAAAATAAAGAATTTATATATTTATTACAAGATTTTGCAAATCTTCACATATGAAAAGAAATAATTGTAAAGCAAAAAGTATAGATGATTATATAAATGATTTTGGATTTGATGATAAACTAATCATATCCAATTAATTTTATCTTGATTATTTATAAGAAGTTCAATTAAGGTTATTAATAGAAATACAATCTCTTAATTTCATAAACATTATAATTAATTATAAATATAAAAAAAATATAGAAAATCAATTTTTTATATTTAAAGACATTCATAAGAAATCTTTATATTAAAAACAAAAAGAATGCAAGATATTCAGATGGTTAATCCGGTTATTATTAGAAGATATCATAAAAAACGTGATATGTCATTTCCTAAATTTATAATATCATTAGTTATGGTTTTAGCATTTGGAACTTATTTTTCCATTTATGCAACTAGTTTAAAGAAACTAATAATAACTCCTTAAATTAATAATAATATATTTAAAGACATTTATAAGAAACCTTTAAATCTATATTTTAGACATAAAAGTAGACATAAGGTTATGAGAATTTTTGATAAATAATTTATTTTCTTCTTTTGTTAATAAAGTTTTTACATTTATTAATTTTTCTAATTCAGAAATATAATAATTCATTTCTTTATATTTAGGATATGTTTTAGGTAATATATTTAAATTTATTTTTATAATATTTAAAAGATTTTTATATATATTTTTACAATTCTTTAATATACATTTATTATAATTATATAATAACTCGTTTTTACTTAGTTTATCTAATAATTTATCTTTTTTTTTTGATTTGTTCATTGTTATAGCTTGAATAATTGTAGTCATATAATCTTTGTCCTCCTCTAATTTATTTTTCAAAACTCCACACTTATTGGAATAACATGTTGCTAGTTCTGCAGTTTTTTTCATTAATTTGGATATATTTTGATTAAACTTTTTATTATCCATATCTATTATTAACAACTATTATTAAAATTGATTTAAGGGTTTCATATAAATGTCCTTAAATTAATAATAATAGATGTAAATTCGTGTAATTGTTCTGCATATACTTCATGTGCTGCATTGGGTATTATATATAATTTAGTATTTTTATTTCGATTATATGCAAATTTTATGCCTGATTTTATATCAAGCCATGTTTCTTTACCATAAATGATGAATAATGGTAATTCGGGATTATTTATTTGAAGTGGTTTTTTTGGATAAAAATAATTATCGATGATTGAGAAAAAACCAACATCTCCTGTTGAATTAATATTAATATAATATATATAATTAAATATTTTATTTTTATTTTTTTTTTTAAGATGTTTAGATATTTTACTGCATATATAATAACTAATAATAAACATAAAATAATAACTTACTGGTTGAAAAATTTTTAATAAATTGATAAAATTAAAGATTGGTAATTTTTGTATTATTGAATAATTATTTATTCTATTATCCGAAAAATTCCATGGTTCAACTAATATTAAAGCTTTTACATTATCAGGATATTTATTATAATAATTTGTAGAAACATAACATCCAAATGAATGGGCGCATATTATAATCGATTTCAAATTTAATTTAATTCTCCATGCTTCAATACTATCAACAAAAAGATTTTCAGATAAAATATAATCATTTGTAAATATTGGTTTTGATGATAAACCATATCCTATTAAATCAATTGCATATATATCATAAATATTATATAATTTTTCATATACACTAACAAATGTTCCTAATCCTGATGCAAAACCATGAATTATTACAAGAATAGGTCTGTCAATAGATTTTATATGAAGAGTATTAATATAATCATTATCATTATCATTATTATTATTATCTAAATATACTTTTGAGATGGTATATGGTATTTTTAATTCTTTCAATAATTCATTTTGATAATATTCCAATTTAATTTGGTTCATTAATTATATTTAAAGAAAATAATAATAAACCCTTAAATCTATATTTTTGACATTTTAGACGCAAGATTTCGAGAATTTTTAAGAAATAATTTATTTACTTCTTTTGTAAATACTTCTTTTGAATTCATTAATTTTTCTAATTCAGAAATTATATCATTCGCTTCTTTATATTCATGATTAGTTTTAGGTAATGTATTTATATTTATTTTCATAATATTTAAAAGATTTTTATATATATTTTTACAATTCTTTAATATACATCTATTATAATTATATAATACTTTGTTTTCATTTAGTTTATCTAATAATTTATCTTTTTTTTCCGATGGTTTCATGTTTTTATATTCAGTATTTAAAGCTAAATATTCTTTATCATCCATTAATTTTATTTTCAAAACTCCACAATTTTTAGAATAACATGCTGTTAGTTCACCAGTTGTTTTCATTAATTTCAATACATTTTCTTTAACATTGTCTTTATCCATATCTATCTATTATTAAGCAACGATTATTTAAAATAGATTTAAGGATTTCTTATTATTGTCTTTAAATCAATTTTAAATAATAGTTGCTTAATAATAGAGATGAATAAGAGTGAGGCATTTGACCTTAAAGAAATGTTCAGTATTGCTTTAAAGATGATGGAATGTTCAAAGAAACATTGCTCAAATCAAAAAAAGAAGCTTATGGCAAATAAAGAAACAGCTGATTTATATATGCGTTATACATTAGAACAAGATGCTGCAAAGAAAATGCAATTATTTAAAGAATTAAATAAAAAAAATATATTATATAAATATGATACATGTATAATTAAACATTGTAAAGTAATAATGAAAGAATTAATTGCAATCCTTAAAATTCAATTTGATAAACTACCAAAGAGTAATTCTAATTATGATAAAATAAATAAAATGATTTCTACAATAAATGACATAATAGATACTCCTCGCCAAATAAGTAAAAAACAATACGAAATATATATTAAAGATATGAATGAAATAACGTCTTCTATTAAATAGATATTAAATCTATTGTTTAGACATAGCAGTCATTAATTTCTCAATATTTTTAACATATATTTCATGTTGTTCTTTTGTTATATTTTTTAATTTATAAAAATTGTCTAATTCACCAATCATTTTATGTAATTTATCATAGTCCGGATGGCTTTTTGGTATTTTATTTAAAACTACTTTAATTATATTAAAAAATTTTTTAAATATTTTTTTACAATTATTTAATATACATTTATTATAATTATATAATAATTCATTTTTACTTATAGTATCTAATAATTTATCTTTCTTTTTCTCATTTTTCTCAGATTTATATTTAGCATCTATTGCAATAAATTTTTTATCATTCATCAATTTCATTTTTAAATCTGAACAATTTTTTGAAGAACATGCTTGAAGTTTAGATGTTTCCTGCATTAATTTATATAAGTCATTAAAAGCTTTCTTATCCATCTCTATTATTATAAAGATATTAAAATTGATTTAAAGACATTAATAAGAAACCCTTAAATCAATTTTTAATTACATAATAGAATTGGAAAGATTATTCATATCTCTTATATATTTTATATATTTTTTCTTATCAATTGTTTGTGGATTATCTACCAAATTATTTAATGAATTAACAATATTATGTAATTTTTTATAATTGGGATGGGTCTTTGGTATTTCTTCTACATGATTTTTAAATATGGTCATTAAATCTTTCATTCCGTTTTTGCAATTGATAAAGACGCATCTATCATATTCATAAATTATATTATTATCTTCATTTAATTTTGCTAATAATTTTATTTTTTTATTTGTATTTTTTTCTAAATTATATTGCATAAATAATGCTGCAGTTTCTTTATTATTCATTATTTTATCTTTTTTTTCTAAACAATGTTTTTTTGAACAATCCATTATTTCAAATGCTACTTTAAGTATTTTATTAAGCTGCAATTTATATTCTTTATCCATTTCTAATTATATACAATCATTATAAAAAGAGATTTAAGGGTTTCTTATTAATCTCTTTAAATCTATTTTAATCTATTTTAATATCTTTATAATAATAGAGATGGATAAAGAATTTGCTAAAAATTAACTGTTAAGTTGATTATGTGTTCTTCAAAAATGTGCAAAATAAATAAGTAAAGCTGATAAAAATAAACAAACTCATTTACACAACTAAAATTATTTGCTGAATTAAATAATTATACTGAAATGTATGAAGTTAATATTTGCATATTTAAAAATATATAAATCATTTGCTTCAATAGTTCCAAAAAGTAATCCAAGATATGATAAAATACATAATCTGATTAATCAATACAAAAAAATTATCTGAAAAATATTAATGAACTATTATAATTCAAAAAGATATTTAAAGACATTAATAAGAAACTCTTAAATCTTTTTCATCCATTTCTAAATTATGAATATAAAAAACAAAAATAATATTATTTTTGCTATATAAAAATAATAAAATTATCTTTTCATGAAAAGATATTTGACGGGACGCCATTTTTTCTTTTCACTACTATAATAAAGGCATTCATTCCATTCATTTACTGATTTCAAACCGATAATGCTTTGTGTGAAACTTTTCAATGTATAAAACTGCTCACCAGTATTAATTGAAGTTATGATTTCGCAATAATCAGAAACTTTATCATATGATGCACAATGATATACCTCATTTTTATAAACAGCCAACAGACGATGATTCTTATTTTTAATCAAATGTTTACCAAACATTGTTATATCGTAAATATTTTTATTAATAATTAAATCATTTTTTTATTTATCATAGAATCAACTATAACATTTTTATTAAATATTCATATAAATAAATATTAATTGTCAAGTATATTATTAAAAAAATGAATTGGAAATTTGAAAATGATTTTTATATAGATAATCAAGAAATGATTACTAAACATCAGTTAGCATTCAATCTAAACGCAATTTTAACAAATTATGTCAATACTAGAAATATTGAGAGATTATATAGAAAATTAAATAGGCATAGCAAAAATATCTCTTCCTACATTTCCAATGATATCTATATGGACTTTAAAATTGATATGAAACGCGTTTATGATGATATGATTAATGGCGAATATGATGAAACAATCATTAATGATTGCATCCAAAACACGCAAAAAATTGTCCTGAAGTTGCTCGTTTTCGCATAGAGATAATTAAAAGATATATAAGGCAAATTCATTTTTTGTCTTTATATCTTTTTAAATTTAAAAAAATGAAATAATAATTATAAATATTTTTTTATAATATTTTGATGGATTTAAAAATAACAATTCAAAGTATATATTTATATAATTTTGAAGAAAATGAAAAAAGATTAAAAGAAACAGATGGGAAATTTATAACTGATTACCAATTTGAAAAAGCAAAAGAAATTTATAAAGATTTTTATGATATTGATTGTGATAAAAAAATATTATCATTGATTGTTGCTGAAACTCAAATGGGAAAAACAGGAATTATACAAGCTTTAACATATGAATTTGTCAAAAATGATAATATTAATCCTTTAAATATATTTATTTTAACAGGTTTATCATCATGTGAATGGGTGAAACAGACTAAAGAACGATTTATTGATATAATTAGACCTAATATTTTTCATAGAAATACAATTGGAAAATTTGCTGAATCATTAAAAATATTGAAAGATATGATAATATTTTTAGATGAAGTTCATATTGCAACAGAACTTAAAAATGAAATTGGAAAAACCTTTTTAAATAGTGGTTTATTAAATATTGATAATTTAATTGAAAGAAATATTAAGATAATTCAAATATCTGCAACTCCTGATATTGCATTATCCGAATTATATAAATGGGATGAAACTAATTATAATGTTTCTATAATAAAATCACCTGATAATTATATTGGTATTCAAAAATTGCTAGATAATAATCAAATATTTGAATATAAATCTTTGACAGATATAAATAATGTTAAAGAAATTAAACAAACAATTCAGATTAAATATGGAAATAATTTCAAATATCATTTATTAAGAGTTCATACAAATACATGTGAAACTATTTATAATATTAATAATGTTTTTGATGATGATGATAAATTTTTAGTTAGAAATTATTTTATAGATAATGAAATTGATGCAACTGAAGATTTGAATGATTTATATTTAGATAATAAACCTAATAAACATACTATCATTATTATTAAAGAAAAAATAAGATGTTCATATACAATAAATAAAACTAATATTGGTATTTTATATGAAAGAAAAGCAGAAACTATTCAAAATGAAACAACAATTATTCAAGGGTTTTTAGGTCGTGCGTGTGGATATTATGATAATAGTAATAGAAATATAATTATTTATACAAATTTGGATAAAGTTGCAGCTTATATATTGAAAATTAAAATGGAACATGAAAAAATATTATATAAAATTAAAAATAATAAAAAAAATATTAATAATAAAGAAATCAATTATAATATTAAAAATTATATTTGCAATGAAAAAATAAAAACAAAAGCATATAATATTAAAGTAATTGATGATATACCTGATATTAAAAAAAATTTAATAAAAGGTATAACTCCTAATGTTAAATTTAATGAAGTATATAATGATAAAGAACTATATATAATATTAAAATCTAAAAATTATTTTGAAGAATTTATGCAATATGAAAAATGTGAAAAATATAAATTAACTTACAATAGTAAAATGAATGGATATACAAAACTTAAAGAAGCTATTAAAAATAAAACTTATATGGATTATACATATTTATATGCTCATAAATCATCTCAAATCAAATCTATTCAAGAAAATCAAAAATCAATTATTGTAATTGTTAATAGTATGCAAAATGAAATTTATCTACTACATTATTATAAAACTTAAAAAAGTTTATTTATATCTTTTTATTCTCATTTAAAGATGTATTCCATATATGATTAGATATATATACAGTTGCTAATGTATTTGCCATTGTTATTATAACTAGCTTATTGAAATTCATATTCATTCTTATGATATAAAGATTTATTTTTTGTCTTTATATATTTTTAATTATTTTTGTATTAATATTTGTAATAATAAATAAAAATTGATACTTCATAATTATTATAACATTCCTCATGCATTAAGGAACAATAGTTGGTGAATTTTATAATGATTTGAAAGTTTGAGAATGATCAAAGTATACATACTTAAAAATATGTATATGGGCTAAGAAATTAAAGGTTTAAACACCTGAGATGGAATCGCTGAAACCTAGATGAATAAAATACATTGGTTATTAGTTTCTTTTTGCAATTTTTTGTAATTTTCATATCTTTTTTTTTAAATTTGTATTAATATTTGTAATAATAAATAAAAATTGATAGTATTTATTAATTATAATATTCCCCATGCATTAAGGAACAATAGTTGGTGAATTTTATAATGATTTGAAAGTTTGAGAATGATCAAAGTATACATACTTAAAAATATGTATATGGGCTAAGATATTGAAGGTTTAAACACCTGAGATGGAATCGCTGAAACCTAGATGAATAAAATACATTGGTTATTAGTTTCTTTTTGCAATTTTTTGTAATTTCATATATATATCCATGAATAAATATCAATATTTTCATCATAACTAAGATATTTACTTGTTTTAACTTGATATTTATTATTATAATAACTAATTCCTGAACAATTGTTTTTTATACAATATTCTTTTGCTTCTTCATAATCATCATAACTATCATTATTGTCATTATTATCATCATTGTCATGATTATCAAAATAATAATGTTTAATAAGTTTTGATAATTTTTTTTTGTTTTTTATTTTTGTTAAATTTAATTTTAATTTATAATAATAATTTTCAAATATTAAATCATAATAATGATTAATTGTAAATATTGATATATCTTCGTATTTACATAAAATAATATGGGGCAAATATCTATTATTCCTATTTTCTTCAAAAAATGATTTAAGCAATTTCAAATTGTCTTTATATAAATTTAGATTAAGACAATAAACGCCATCGATATTTAAATTTAGCATAATTTGATATAATGTAGTTGTGTATATCATTTCATTTTTGCTCTCATAATCACTAATATTCATATTCAGTTTTATTGAATTTTTATTATTAACAAAAATATCTAAAAGATATTTAATTGGTTCAATAATTATTCCTTTTTTATTTTTATTATCATTTTCAGTGTTAATTCCTATGTCAATGAAGTCATAGAAAATCATTTAAATATAAAGAAATCTTTATAAAATCCTTAAATAAAAAAAATGATTAATTATAACAATCATAATAATCATTACATCAATACGTAAGATAATGACATATGTTTCGTATTATAGTTATATAATGTATTTCTGTCTTTATTTGTCTATAATGATAATTGGTTTTATGTTTGGAATACTTATTTACCATAATTCAATAGATGATAAAGATAATATTGACGAACCAATAATAAAACATTCAACGAATGATGAAATTATTAAAGTTATTAAGACAATGAAAAAAGATTTAATTATAAATAAAGATAAATATTCTTTTATTGAAATTAATGATATCATAAATATTATTATAGATATTTACATTAAACATAAATTTGAGTTTAAAAGTGATGATGATATTAATCATTTTATTGAAAATACAAGAAAAAATATTATTAAAGATGTTAAAATAAATTTACTTATCAATTATAAAAACGAACTTATAAATAAAATTATTATGGAAAAAAATTTACTTAATATTACTTTAACTATTAATGATTTAAGAAGTATTAAAGAAAATATTGAAAATCACAAAAAAGAAATTGATAATTTGTTTGAATTAGTAAATGAAATAAATATCATTGATATCCGAATTTGTAATGATTGAAAAATAATGAAATCATTTATAAAAAATGAATATTATTATATTATTTTTTTGAATAACTCTCAGATGTATATATATATTATATTAGTAATCATGAATATATTTATATCTGCAATTTGTATTATTAATATTATAAAAAATAAAAAAGACCAAGAACAATTATTAATAATAATTAGAAAAAAAGAAACAATTATTAAAGATATTGAAAAACAATATTATTCATCAAAATTATCAACAATTAGGCAAAATATTATAAATGCCCTAAAAATGCAGTTAGATGATAAAAATAAAATTATTGATGATTTAAAAATCAAAAATAATGAAATAAATAAATGTTCCATCTGTTTTAATAATCAAATTTCATATTGTTGTATTCCATGCGGTCATACATATTGTTATGATTGTATAAATAAAACAAATAATTGTTATATTTGTCGTGGTATCATTTCAAACAAACTTAAATTATATTTCTAATTATAAAAAAGGATTTAAAGAGATTTTAAAGATTTCTTTAAATCCTTTTTTATAATATTAAATATAATTAATGATAATACTATATTTATTTATAATATTAAATCAAATAATGCCTATTTTGTCTTTAATCAATATAAATATTGGTGCAACCGGATTACTTATTCCATATACCATTGGTGCATTGGGATATATCAAGAAAAATTTGAATATTTGTAATTATCATTTAACTGGTATTTCAGGTGGTTCTTTTGCATCTGTTATATATCATCTAGAAAATGATATGAGTAATCATGATAAATTATGGGATAAATATATTGGCAATGATAATGTTAATGTTAAAATAAATAAGAATTTAGAAGAATTTCTACATCTTATCAAATATAATATTATAAATAATTATAAAAATGTTAATGTTGATAATATTCCTATTTCAGTTGTCGTATCGAGAATTAATAATTTTGAAATTATTAATGAAAAAATAAATAAATTTAATAATCTAAATGAATTATTAGATATTTGTATTTGTAGTTCATATATTCCATATATTAGTGGCAAAACATTTTCCAAGAATTATAAGAATAATAATTATATCGATGGTGCAATATTTAGAAATTTACATCATTTTGATTGTATTGACAAATGCGAAAGAAGTATTTATATTCATAAAAATATGGCTAATAGAAATTTTGAGTATAAACATCTTTTTTATGTAGATAAAAATATTTCTAGAAAACTATTTAATTATGGCTGGATGGATTGTGAAAATCTTCATAAAAAATGATAATATTTTTATTATCATATTCAAGCATGATTTTAATGTCATATTCAATATTATCTCCGATAATTATAATCTATCTCTATAATTTCTATAATATTTTTGATATTTCATTAGTATATTATAATATTCAAATCATTTTTCATAATGTATCTTTCTTTATTTATGAAATTATAAATGTTTTCAAAAATGATGATTATAAACATTTGTGTTTATCTGAAAAAATAATTTCATCAATTTTCGTATCAATTTATATTATCATTTATATTTCTCTTAAATCTACTATCATTTTAATAGATTTAGCTTTATATTCATATTGTAGTCTTTTTATAGTTTTACCAATCAAAACTTTAATATTTATACTAAAAAGAATTAATAAACTTATTAGAGATTTTATATTAAATCATGACGAAGATAATAATGAATATGTGTATAGATATGAAAATATTATTACTGATACTTTACATAGTTATATTATAATTGTAATAATAATTATTAATAGTATTATTAGTATTATTAATATTATTTATACTATATTATCAATTATTACTAATGGTATTATTAGGATTACTAATGGTATTATTCGGATTACTAATGGTATTATTCGGATTAATAAAATAATTGAACAAAATAAAAAATTATTGTATATAAATGAAAATCAAAATAAAATTATAAATGATTTAGAAACATTGCATTATTCTCCAAAATTATTAGAAATTAGAAATAATATTATTAATGAACTTAAAAAAGAATTAGAAGAAAAAAATAAATGTTCTATTTGTTTCAATAATACCATCTCTCATTGTTGCAATCCATGCGGTCATACCTATTGCACTGATTGTATTAATAAAACCAATAATTGCTATATTTGCCGTGGCATTATTCGCAATAAGATTAAATTATATTTATAAAAAATGATATTTTTATTATTTTTTTTTAATTCATAAATAATGTATGAATTAATTGAATATGAAAATTTAACATTAACTCATAAGATAATTTTTTCAATTCTAATTATCTTATTATATTTAATATTACTTGATATAAATATCATTTTAAGCATATTATTATTATTTAGTATAAATATTAATACATATGAAAATTTAATGCTAGTTCCTATTAATTTTATTAGAAATTGTATTAATGCTAATAAAATTATTAAACAATATAAAAACTTATTATCAGTCATTGATAATCAAAATAAAATAATTGAAGAAAAAGATAAAATAATAGAAGAATTCGAAAAGCCTTATTATTCACGTAAAATGATTAAAACAAGAAATAAAATTATTAATGATCTCAAAATAGAATTAGAAGAAAAAAATAAATGCACTATTTGTTTCAATAATACCATCTCTCATTGTTGCAATCCATGCGGTCATACCTATTGCACTGATTGTATTGATAAAACCAATAATTGCTATATTTGCCGTGCTATTATTCGCAATAATATTAAATTGTTTTTCTGAACTTTATAAAAAATGATTTAAAGTTTTAATTCAAATCTTTAAATCATTTTTAAATATGGTCTATTTATCGATAATATTACTATTAATTATTATTGTGATATTATTGATATGTCTTATACAAAATTATTTGTTTATTATTAAAATTATTAGAATTTTAGCATTAACAATAGCAGTTATGTTATATATAATTATTTATATTCACTTTTATAATAATATTACTTGCATAAAGAAATAAAAATGAAATATTTATGATTATTTTTGTATTTTCTTAAATTAAATGTTTAAATCATTTGTAAAAATGAAATATGAATCAAATATTATAAATACTTCATTAGTAAAACCAATAGAAAAATATTTATTGCCTATAATAAATGATATTAATGATTTAAAAATAGAATTAGAAAATAAAAATAAAATTATTTATGATTTAACTATTGAAAATAAAGATATTAATTTTATTCACAAAATACAATTAGAAGATAAAAATAAAATTATTCATGAACAACGATTGATTTTATTAAATAAAAATAAAGATATTAATGCACTCAAAATAAAATTAGAAAAAAAATTTAATAATGATGAAATTAATAATTGTTCTATTTGTTTAGATAATACCATCTCTCATTGTTGTATTCCATGTGGTCATGCATATTGTTATGATTGTATTAAGAAAACTAATAATTGCTATATTTGCCGCAGCATTATTCGCAATAAAATTAAAATATATCTTTTTTGATTTAAGGAAAAACAAAAAAACTTATTTTTGTCTTTATATATTTGCATTGAAATGTTTATTTATTTTTCGCATTCCAATGAAGTCTCTAATATCTTTGCTAAGATATCATAAAAGAAATATTCATATAGTATTACAAATGCCATATCAGAATAATTGATTGTTTCTTCATCAACATCTATAATATAACAATAATATCTTTCATATATATCAATAGCAGTTTCAAGAGTTCCTGCATATTTAATAATAATATTGATATTTGTATCTTCTGAATTTTTAGCTGTGAAATTTCTAATTAAATTTATATAATCAGTAGTTCCGTTTGTGATACTTTCGTTAATAATAGTATTCTTGAAATTAGTCTCATCAAAATAAGATATTTCCATTTTTACTTGAATAATAATCTTTTATACAAAACAAAAATAAATCAGTTTTTATTTTATTTATTATAAATAAATGACAAAAATAAATTCTTGCCATTTATAAATCCAAATTCAAATTTTTCAACTCAGACATTCATTCCCTTCTTGATTATATCATATAATTTCTCATACATGTAATCAATAACGGTGATGTTTTGTTGGTCTTGTCTAACTCTGAATTTGATACGAAGACGGCGAAATATATACATGTTATAATCATACGAATTGGAATCAATGAAATTTTGGAAATATTCCCTAAAAGATGCATCTAAATCGAAATCAGTATCATTGTGATAATCTCGTGCAAACTTGTATATAAATTTACTCTCATCAAATGAAAAAGTGGGCGATATCATAACTAAAGACATAATTTAAAAATATTAAAAAAAATATCATTTTTATTTATTTTTAAATTTGATTAATACAAATAAATTTAATTATTCTAAAGATTTATCTTCCAATTTCTTTTTCAATTCCTCAATTTCTTTATTTTTCTTTTCAATTAAAATTAACATTTCATCATATACAATCTGACCTTTAATTAATTTCTTTAAATGTTTATCTCTGAATATATTATTGATATTTATATAATTATTATTATAATTATCATTAATATAAGTTTTAATACTATTTTTTAAATATGCTGAATTTTTACTTATGATATTAATTAATCTTTCCTCATTATTTATAATATTATCATAATTTGAGAATTTATAAATGAAATTATAAATAGAGTTATACATAATATTTCCGTATGTCATGATTATAATAATAATAATGATTATAATCATAATTATCATTTTTTTTCAATTAGAATTCTCTCAGATATTGATGTAGATAATTTAATTGTTTTATTTACTTCTTTAGATGTAATATTATTATTGCGAATATAATCTCTAACTTCTTTATAAGATTTATCAATATTATTATAAACGATTTTAATATCTTTATGAACTGGTTTTTGATATCTATCATAAATAAATTTGATAAATTCTTCAAATGATGGAAAATTCTTATATTTCAAATGATATCTTAAATAATCAGCATAAAAACTATTTTGTTTATCAAATGAAACTTCATTAATTTCTTCACTTATTTTTTTCCAATTTTCATTATATACAGGTCTAAATGTTTTTAATGAAATATCCAAATAAATATTTTCTTTAATATCATAATCATTCAATTCATGTTTATTATAAATCTTAAGTAAATATTTAGTTTTAACTTCTTTATTATAAATATCAATAATTTCTTTTCTCTTTTTATTTTCAAAATAATATGGATAATTATTATTTACATAACTTTCATCTTCTGGTTTTAATATAGCAATTGGAATACCATCAATATCATAATAAAATAATTCATGAAGTTTCAAACGCAATTGATAATCATCCGCAATTGTTGATGAATGTTTTCTCAAATAATTCTTAATCTTTCTATATGTTAAATCTTTTTCTTTATTATCATCTTTAGCTTCTTCTTTATTATTTTTAGCTTCTTTCATTAGACCAAAAAAATATTTAATAAGATTATTCATAATTTATAAATATATTTATAACTATTTTTTATATAAAATATAATCATTAATAAAAATTGATTATAATATTGATATAAAGAATATTTATTAATGTCCTTAAATAAAAGTTATATCTATATTAGAGACAATACATGGTATAGTTGTGAAAATATATTTAAAGTTGGTATTACTACATCTATAATAGATAGAAGTAATACTTATATAACAGGTGAATTATATAGAGGTTTTTATATTAAAATTTATGAATTAGATGTAAATCCACAAAAATTAAAAATAATTGATAATCTTTTCAAAAAAGATTTTAAATATCTTAATATTTATTTTGATGGAGGTACTGAGTTTTATGATAGATGTATTATAAATGATATTGAACCATTTTTAAATAAATATAACATTAAATTTATTTCAGTAACTGAACATGAATTAAAAAGACTTAATAGAGATAAAAATAATATTATTAATAAATTTAAGAAATTTTATTATGGAATTATTAATCTTAATAAAGAAACTTTAAGAGATTATCAAATTCAAGCAATAGCACATATAACTGAACAATTAAAATTAAATAATAAATGCTATTTACATTTAGCAACTGGTGCTGGAAAATCTAAAATTGCAATCAATGTCATTTCTAATATTAAACCCTTAAATATAATCATCTTTTCACCTAGAATAACAATTAAAAATCAAAATATTAGCAATAAATATTTAGATATTCTAAATGAATATCAATTTCAATATAATATTTATTCTTATTGTTATCAATCCTATAAAAATGTTTATAATCTTATTATCAAAAATAATATTAATGATATATTTATATGGTTCGATGAATCTCATTGGGCATTAGATAATTGGGTTTCTGTTTCTATTAATGATTATGATTATGATAATAAGAATAAGAATGAAAATACAAAAATTAAACAATTCTTTATTAATGATAATAATTATATTAAATATCGGTTATTTACTACTGCAAGTCCTAATAAAGATTTAATTATTAATAATGAAAAATATTATGGTGAATTATATGAACCTATCAAATTTAAAGAACTTAAAAATAAATATTTATGTGATATTGAAGTTGAAATTTTTGATAAAGAAATTGAAATGGAAAGAATTGAATATAATTCACTTATTTTCAATACTTTCAATAAACTTAATCAAGAAAGAAAATTAGGCTTTAGTTTTCATAATACATGCAATAGTGCTTATTTATCGTATTTACACCATTTAAAAGATTTTAATGATAGCAAAATTGATATTAAACCATATCTTCTGATTAATGAAGAATTTATAAAAAAAGAAATTTTAAATAATAATGATGATAATAATGACATTAGTGAAGATTTAAAGATTATTAAGAAGATTAAAAAAGATATTGGAAATATTGATTATTATAATGAAATTACTAAATTTGAAAGTGAAGTTGATAATAATCAAAAAGCATTAGGATATGTAGTTGCTAAATATTCGATTGGATATGATAATAAAAATATTGATATTATCTATTTCACAGATTATAAATTATCTTATAAAGATATTATTCAATCAATTGGAAGAGGAACAAGACTAAATGGAGATAAAAAATTAAGAATAATACTTCCTACAAATTCTAATAATGATATTGGACGAAATTATAAGAAAATTGAGAATGTCCTTAAATATTTATTGATAGATATTGAATTAGAATATGATAATATAAAAAGTTATAAATTAGTTATAGAAACTAATAAAGAATTGAAAATAGAAAATGAAATTCAATTAAAATATATTGATGACGTTTCTTATTATATTGAAGAAGATATTGATGATAAATCACCAATAAATACAATGAAACATAATATTATAGCTAAAACAAATGATTGGACTATTTCAAAGATAATAACACAACTTAAAAGAAATAATATTCATAATATTGAAGATTATAATTTATATTCAAAACAAAATAAAAATATGAACTTTCCAGATATAAATGAATTATTGGAAAATGATAGTTTTAATTTTAGAGATACTTATAATAATGAGAGTGAATGCCCTTATTATTATAACAAAAATGAATGTATTGAAGTCATTAAAAAATATGATGATTATTTCATAATAAATTATATAATAGATGATAATGAAAAAATAAAATATTTAATTGAGAATGATGAAAAAATACCAAAAATGAATTTATGGATATTTTATGGAGGCAAAAGAACTGATTATTATTCATATTGATTTGGATATTAATTTTCTCAATACTTCAATATATTTAATATCTTCACTTATTCTATTATTAATTCCATCTAGAATATCAACAATTTCTTTTTGTTTTTCAATTGATGGTATTGGAATTTTCATTAAATTAAATTCTTCTACGTCTAATTTTTTATTTGCAAGTCCTTTTAAATATTTTTCTGTTAATATTATTATTATTGATTTTAAATAATAATAAATATATTTATTATTGATTTTATCATTAAAATCTTCTTTTAATTTACATAATGAAAGTAAATTTGTATAATCACATTTACCTTTATAAAAACTAACTACAAATTTTTTACCACTATCTATATTACCTACAAACAAATTATTACCATCAATTATCCAATTTTTAATTTTTTTATAATCATCTTTATTTTTTGATTGTGTAATCATTAAACCATCTCCATTAATATCTTCAACAACTTTTGATGATTGAATAGAACCTTTAATTAAATCAAACATTTTACCAAATTCAATTATATCAATATCATTAAATTCTGGTGAAAGTATCGAATTAAGAATATAAGTTTGCTCGTTTTTAATTTGTTCTGTTCTTAATTTAATAGTTTCAATAGAAGTTTCCAATTTATCAATTTCTTCAACTTTTTTATTTTGAATTTCAATTGATGGTATTGGTATTTCTATTTTAAATAAATCATCATCTGTTATTGATTGTTGATTTAATCCATAATAATATTGTTCTAATAATGATTTATTATATAATAAATAATAATATATATATTTAGTTTTTATATTTGATAATTTTGATTTAAAATGAATTGTTGTTTCACCTACATTATAATTTTTTGATCCATAATATATCATAGTTTTACCACTTCCATTTGTCTTATTTATAATTATTCCTTCATCAGTATAATCAAATGTATCTAAATATAAATTTCCAATAATGGAACAATAATATAATGGATATAATCCTTTTTCTTTTGCATCTTTACTTCTTTTTTTAGGTCCTTTAATAATTTCACAAATTTCACCCAATGTTTTAATTTCATAATCATCTTTTAAAATAAATTCTTGATTAACTTTTAATCTAAAACTATAATTTTTATCTAAATCAGTTGTTGTTATTAATTTAAGTTCATCGCAATTTTTATTAATTTCTAGAAAATCAATATTTTTATGATTATCTATTCCTTTTTGTTTCTTAAAAATGATAACTTTTGTTTTAACACCTGTTGAACCAAATGTTCCTCCGCTTACATTAATTACTTTAATAATCTTACAATTATCAATTAAAAATTTTCTAATATTATAATAACTCTTACTTGTTAATTCATTTCCATCAGGTAAAACAATACCACAAATCCCTCCTTCATTTAACATATAAATAACATGTTGAATAAATAGACATGCTCCATTATTTGTATTAATAGGATATATATCTTGAAATTTAAGTTGAGAAGATTTATAATAATTAGTTTTATAATCATTAAATCTTGTTTCTAAATCTTTATAAGTCATTTTAATTCCAAATGGTGGATTAGTTAAAATTAAATCAAATTTATTATCCTCAAATAAATAATTATTATTAGTTAATGAACATTTATTTAAAATATTTATTTTTAAAGAATTATTATTTACTAATAATGATGCTAATGCATATTTAGTTGTATCTGATTCAATCTCACAACCATAAATATTATTTCTATTAATTTTTAGAAAAGATGCAGTTCTATTCAATAATCCACCTGAACCACAACATGGATCATATAAAGTATAATCATCATTAATATCAATAAAATCTTTAATATTATATAAAATAAGATTGATAAGTTTGAATGGTGTGAAAAATTGTCCTAATTCTTTTGACGTTGAACCTTTACCATATGAATTAGTGAAATATTCATACATATTTCCACCTGTTTCAGCAAATAAATTAATAAATAGATGATAATCATCTGTATCTATATTAATCAAATCACAAATTTTATTAATAATTTTAGTAAAATTTGTTGAATTATTTCTTGTATTAAAATTTACATCATCTTTAGTAAATATATTAGGAAAAATACATACAAATATTTTTATAATAAATAACTGTATTTGATTATAAATTTCTCTATCATTTATTTTAGTAAATTCTCTGATATCAATTAAATACTTCTCATATTTTTCAATATCTTCTTTTGAGATTTTACTAGAAATAATTTTTCTTATTTCTTCTTTTTTATATATAACATTGAATAATCTGCAAATTATAATTTTAATAATATCATTACTGGCTTTTAAACCTGTAATTGACCCATTTGAATATAAAATATCATGACATGATTTAATACACGAAATTAATTTTGCCTCAATTTCATTATATTCATCATTACTTTTTTTTTCTTCATCTGTTAATTTCCAAATGATTTCATTCTTATAGTCAATTATTATCTCTTCTTCTTTAATTTCTTCTTTTTTATTATCATTATTAAATTTTTTAATATAAGATATAAGAGTTGTTTTTGCATAAGGTTTTTTTGTTTTTAAATTTTGATAAGTAATTCCTTTATCTATACATATTTGAATTAATTCATTTTCATTAAGTTTTTTTAAATCAATTTCCATTATAATAATGATATTTTATATTAGTCATAAATCAATTTTTTATTAAATGGATTTAAAGGTTTCTTATAAATCTCTTTAAATATATTTTAATCTTTAATAATAAGAATAAGAATAATGAATAGTCCAGATATTAATAGTTTGGTTAAATGTTATAATGAGAAATGTATAAAAGAAGTTAAAAAACGAAAAAAAAATAAGAGATAAATGGAATACTAATTCAAATAAAATTCATAATGATTATAAAAATGGTATAATTAAATCAAGAAATGAATTTATTAAAATTATAAATAAATTAGATTCAGATTATTTTAATTCTATTCAAAATATTAATATGCATAAATGTGAAATCGAACATTGTTATGATTTACTTAAAAATAAATTAGATTATGCTGCAAATAAAATAAACTATAATAAGAAAAATGAAAAATATTCAATTGAAGATTATATAAATATTCTTAAAATAACTAATAAATATGAAAATAATCAAATTAAATAATATTATTTAATATTAATGACTATATATGAAATAAAGTATATAATTGTTATATTAAAAAAATAAAAAATAAAAAAGATGTATGGTTTGCTATGACAAATAAAATAACTAATGATTATAAAAATGAATATATAAAAATTATGGATAAATTAGATTCGGATTATTTAAATTCTATTGAAAATACTAATATGTATAAATGTGAAATCGCTAATTGCTATAAATCAGTTAAACAATATCTTGATTATATTTCAGATAAAAATAATTATAAAAAGAAAAATAAATATTCAATTGAAGATTATATCAATATTATCAAAATTAATAAAAATAATAATTTAATTGTTTAATGTATTTAGTAAAATATAAAAAAAATGAATAAATTCATTTTTAACTAAATAAAACGATTCAATGAATTACGGATATCTTTATTGTTTTTCAAATCAATCTATGATTGGTATTCTCAATGTTGGTATGACTGAAAAATCACCAAAAAACATATTGAACGAATCAAATACATTTAATACATGGAGACCACCTACACCATATAAAATTGAATTTGCTAAAAAAGTATATAATCCATATGAAAAAAAGCAAAAAATTCATAATGCTCTTAAAGAACATCGTATTCATTCTGATGGAGAGTTCTTTCGTGTTTCACCTGAAGAAGTTCGCAATTTATTTGATTTACCAGATGGCGAAATGTGGAATGATGATGATGATAATGATGATGACGAAGATGAAGATGATGAAGAGTCTAAACCATTTGCAAATGCACCAGGTGTTAGAGGTTGTCGTGATATGACAAAATGCTTTAAAGATGGACAATTGATCAGACATACGATATCAATGCGGAAAAATACATGAATAGGAACATATAATTCTTCAAGAAATGTAATAATGTATAATGATAAGGAATACGAATCATTATCAGGATTTACAGGAGATCATTATAGAATTGTCTATCCTGAAAGAGGTTCTAATTCGAATGGATGGGCAGAATGCGACTATTATATTGATGGCAAATGGTGCTCAACATTCTGTATTTATTGCTAAAATATATCTGTAAAAGTTTTATTATAATCAAAAAATACTCTTTTTTGATTTTTTTGCAATTTAAATAAAAAATGATTTAAAAATATTAATTTTAATCTTTAAATCATTTGCAAAAATGAATTATAACGAACGTTATTCATCAATAACAACCGCACATAATATTAATTTAGATAATCAAAAATCGAAGATTAAAGATAATGAAATTCAAACATTAATATCAATGATATCTGAACTTCAAAATAGAAGAAATGAAGCAGTTAAAGCCTTATCAACAAATTTATATTTCAGAAATCTATATAGAGGTTCAGGTTCAGTATTATCAACTAATGGTTCTCTTGACGATGATTTTAATAAATCAATTGAATATGAAGCAATATTAACAATATCATTAGAATTAATTAAAAATAATAAAAAAAATATCTGGTTATTACATATAATATTTATTATAAATATATGGTCTTTAATTATATATATATTGAAAGAATATTATAATTATATATAATTATTTTTTTTTATATAATTCAATTATTTCATATAATTTTTTAATAATAATAATAATTTTAAATGCATTATATATACTAAATATATAATCAGTTTTATATAAATCTTCAAAATCCTTAATTATTTCAGATAAAATAATTAATACTATTATATCATATGATTTTTTAATAATAGTCCTAAAAATATTATATAGTCTTAATATATAATCGCATTTATACAAATTCTTAATATTATTAATTATTTCATATGATTTTTTAATAATAGTGTCAAAAGTATTATATATTCTTAATACATAATCGCCTATATAAAAATTATTAATATTTGCATTTGTAAATTTATATTCTAAAGTTATTATATTATATGTAATAATAATGATAGTAATATTAGAAAATATAAATATAATATTATTATCAATAATTAATATTATACTAGTATAAATACTAAATAAAATGAAATAACACATGATTTCATTGTTTGAATGAAGCATTATAAAATTATTTAAAAATATTGATATTATTCATTTTTTATTTAAAGAGATTTCAATGATTTCTTTAAATAAAAAATGAATATTTAGAATTGTTTAATTATTTTTATATAAATGTCTGAATCTAATATAAAGATATTTTTAGAAGAGTTAACTTATGTTGCATCTATTCCATATAATGAAGCAATAACTACTTATTCATATTATAATAATTTAAGTAAAGAATTAGAATTTAAAAAATGTCTTAATTTATCTCTTAAAATAGAATTAGATGAAAAAAAAGAAATTATAAAAGAATTAAAATCAGATTTAGAACAAAAAGAAGATATAATATATTTAAAAGATGAAAAATTAAAAGAATTAAAATCAAATTTAAATGATTTAAATAAATGCTCTGTTTGTTTTGAAAATAAATTATCGGTTTGTTTAAATCCATGCGGTCATTGCTATTGTGATATATGTATAAAAAATGCAACTAATTGTTTTATTTGTAGAACAAATATTATAAATAAAATAAAATTATTTCTCTAATATTATATAATAATTGCCTTTTTCATAGCCAAAAGTATTTATCTTAAATTCTGGTTTTAATCTTATTATTTCTTCCATTAATTCATTATTTGAATAAATATTATAATATCTATAATAAATTTCATTTGTTTTTATTGATTTCCATGGAACTAAATTATTATTATTTTTAAATTCTAATGTATTTTTATTAGAATTGTCATTCTGTTCTTTTGCCCAAACTTCAATAAAACATTTTCCACCAACTTTTACAACTCTAAACATTTCGTCTAATGTTTTTTTTCTATCTGCTTCATTATCTAAATGATGAAAAGAAGCTATTGATAATAAACCGTCAAATGTATTATCTTCAAATGGTAAATTTGTCATAATTCCATGAATAACATCTAAATTTTTACTCTTACATATTTTAACTAATTCTATTGATATATCAATACCTTTCATAATTAAATCATCTCTATAAGTCATGTATATGCCATTTCCTGCTCCAATATCTAAAATATATGAATTCGTTTCAAATGTATCTAAATAATTTTTAACACAAGTCCAAAGACGAACTCTTGTTTTATCAAATTCATCTGCAATTGTATTATAAAAAGTTTCAATATCCATTCACAATTATTATAATAAATACTGAAATTTTTTATATAAATAAATATATATTTAATCATCATCATTTATAAATTGTATTTTTGGTTTTTTATAATTTTTTATTTCTTCATATTTATTTATTACACACTCTTTGCAGCATTGCCTATAACCTTTACTAAATATTGGATTATAATTAAATGAATTACATATAATACATGATAATTTATTTCTATATTCTTTTTCTATTTTAGGAATATTATATATAATATCACTATTTATTTTTTCAAGAAAATCATTATAATTTTTCTTAATTATTATATCATCCATATATTTTTCAAAATAATCACAAGGTTCTGGTATATTCAAATTATCATGTGAAAAATCTATCCATTCTGTATTAGTCAATGGACATTTAAACCAAAAATCATTCTTTTTTGATAAGAAAACTTCACATGGCAAATTACATTTGCATAATGGTCTATCAATTATATCTGTATTATTAAAATCTTTAATATAATTTCCTTTAGTATATTTACCTCCTGAAATTGATATATTATCATTATTTTTATGTATATGCATAAATCTTTCAGTTATACGATTTTCTAAAAATAATGATAACGTCTTATCATTATCATTATCAATAATTTCATTTTTAATATTATCAAAAGTAAAATTATTTAATTCTTCTAAATATTGTAATTTAATCTCTGTATGATATTTAATAAAAATATTATTTTGTATAACATCATATAAACCAATTAATTCAACATTTTGAAAATCACTTGTATTTTTACCTCCACGACCTTCCAAATGTTCATTAAATCTTCTAAATAATCGTATAGTTTCACCTATGTATATATCATTATATTCATTATCTGTATTTTTTAACACATAAACCCACTTTTTACCCATTATTACTAAATTAATTAATTTATTAAATTCCTATATCTTCCATCATCATTAAAATGATTTAAGGACATTTATAAGAAACCTTTAAATCATTTTATTTATATAATATAGATAATATGACTATGCAGGATAGTGTTTTGCAACTTACTAATTGCAAAATTTCAAAATGTAAACAAGAGATTAAAAATAAAACTATTATAAATGAATATTTACAAAAAATAAGAAATATATTTGATGATTATATAAATAAAAAAATTACTAAACAAGAATTTAGAAACATTAAAAATGAATTAAATAATAATTATTATAAATTAATTGATGTTATTGCTATTCATAAATGCGAATTAGCTAAATGTTCTAAATTTGTTAAAAAAAAGTTGGATTATATTGCTGCTAAAACAGGATACGGCTATGATTATATTGATAAATCTAAATATACAATAGATGAATATATTGATATTATTAAATTATCTACTAAAATAACTCCTGATAATCCATTTGATTTAATTAGATGCAATACTGCTTTTTGTAATAAAGAAACTGAAAATAATCGCAATAATAGTGCTAAATATCTTAAAAATTTAAATAAATATTATGATGATTATATAAATAAAACTATTAATCAAAAAGTTTTTAAAGAAAAAATAAATAAATTAGTTGACGAATATTATAATTCAACTGAAGCTAAAAAGTTATTTACATGCGAATTAGATAAATGCTCTAAATTAATCAAAAAAAAATTAGATTATATTGCCATTTATATCAATTATGATATTAAAGATAAATATACTTTAGATGATTATATAAAAATCTTAACGATTTCTGAAAAATTGATTTAAAGAGATTTCAATGATTTCTTTAAATAAAAATTGATAATTATCAATAATAAAATTCATAATCATGTTTAATAAACTATTAAACTATACTCTTGTAAGTATATTAGTTATTATAAATATAATTATTGGCATTTGTTTTATTGGCATCTTTAGTATTGTTAATATTTCAGTATTTTGTATGAATACTATTAAAGTTATATTATTATGTTGATTTAAAGGTTTCTTATAAATGTCTTTAAATAGTTTTATTGAGTTGTTTTTTTAATTCATCAATTTCTTTATTTTTTCTATCAATTAAATTTAGCATTTCAGTATAAATAATATGACCTTTAATCAACTTTTTCAATAAATTATCATTGAATAAATTATTGAAAGATAAATTATTCATATAATAATCTTTGATATAATTATTTATTGCATCTTTCAAATAATTCTTATTTTTATTAACAATTTGTAATAATTTAATCTCATTATTCTTAATATCATCGTAATTATTATAACTATATACTGAATTATATATAATATCTTCCTGAGTCATTTTTATTATAATAAAAAATTTATAATTATTTTTTAAATCAAAAAAAGAAAAAGAAAAAAAATGCCAAAAAATTTAATTTTTGACATATCAATCAAATGCTATCCCTGAATTAGATATTGGAGATGATAACTTTATTTTCCAATTCTGAAATAGCATTTAATTTTTCATATAACTTGTTTCTATAACTGATGATATCATTGTTAATAGTTTCCATTTCCATTTCAACTATTTCCATTGTAATTTGATTATCATCAATTAATCTATTCCTCATATCAATCATAGATTTAATTCTTTTTCTATTTATCAATGTATTTATCATTGTACACATGATACTTTGCTTACTTCTTGAAAGATGATTTGAAATATAATCGTCGATTTTAGAATTAATGAAAATAATGTTATCCGATTTTTCAAAGATATCAATCATTTTATCAAATTCTGCAATTCTCGATTTGGAATTTACAAATACTGCAATCAATATGAAAACAATCATCGCACATATCATCATTGAAATAGATTTAAGGATATTTTTCATAAATCTTTAAATCATTTTTTTAAAATTTCTTGCAAAGAATAAATCAAATTTATTAAACTTTCTTTAATTTGGATAATAACATAAAAGTCTTATTAATTTTTACATATTTCTTACGTTCGCAAATATAAATAACTCTCGTATATTCTTTTTTCTTATAAATAACTGTAATTTGTTTATCTGTCTTTTTATATTTATTATTTCCACCACCTTTTGCTGGTGCTTCACCAAGGCTCTTTAAATGGTCTATCTCATCTTGATAGCGTTCCTGCATTCTAGATTCCATTTTTGCAAAACCATCGTACGTTATATATTCTTCTTCACCTTTTATAAAAACATAAACTGTAGGAACACCTTTCTTATAATAATCATTTAAACTTTCATCTATTATTATTGGTGGTTCTAAATTTTCGTCATGATATGTTGTAATATATATAGTATTATTATTATTATTATTGCTTAATAAATCTGTATAAAATCTTTTTAGAGTATTACATCCTGAACACCATTCCCCAAGAGCAGTTATTTTAAATATAACTGTATTAAAAATTTTTCGAAAATAATCTAATGCTTCTTTTGTCTTTATAAAATATTCTTTTGTAGTATCATAATGTGAAGCTAGAGATTTATTCAAATATATTATTAAGTTATTTATAGCATCATTATGATATATTATTGGGTCAATTGCTGTTTCATATGTTTCTGGTGTTTCATATGTTTTTGGTGTTACATTTTCAATTGGTGTTAAATATTTATTAATAATAATAACAGTTGGTAACGGATAATTTTTAAACCTTTCATATAATACATCACTAGTGGGTTGCATGTTAACTGCAGCAAATTTTATATCACTATATCTCTCTGCTAATTGTTGATATTCCGATGATAAATTATTATTATATAAATAAATTATAAGTTTCGCATTGTATCTCACTAACTCATCAATTTCATCCATATTGTTTATTAAAATAACTTTATCAAAATTTGTAGCTGCTGGTGCTGCTGGTGCTTTTGGTTGTGCTGGTGCTGGTGCTGGTGCTGCTGGTGCTGCTAGTGCTGGTTGTGCTGGTGCTGGTGCTGGTGCTGCTGGTGCTGCTGGTGCTGCTGGTTCTGGTGATGGTGATGATGCTGCTACTGCTTGTCCTGATGCTGCTGATGATGGTGGTTTTTCTGCTGCTGCTTGTTCTGCTAGTCCTGGCGATGGTATATCTTGTATTTTAAAATAATATATACTTTCAAGAAAATGTTCCAACGCATTATTTGCTGTATCTGACTTTATATCTTCAATATACACGTTTTTTTGTGCATTAATATACTCTTCATTAAAATAATATATTAAATTAATTTTTATAATATCGATTATATTTGATAATAACATAATAAATTCAAAAAATATATCCAACATTTTATCGAAATCACCTTTAAATCTATTAGAATTATATACTAAATAATATGCTTTAATACTAAGCCTAGAAAGTTCTATATATGATTCTAGTTTCTCAATTGTAATATTAGAAGTAGATAGTATTTCATCTTTATTAAAAATACTTAAAATTTTATCTAAGACATTTTCTAATAATATTGCTTTTTCTTCAATATTATTATCTAAATGATAGTTAACACCATAGTTCATTTTAAATATTATTTTTACATATGGTTTAAACTTTATTTCTAATGCTTTAATTTTAGTAATTAAAATATCATTATTCTTTACATCTTTTTCTAGTTTTGCTGGTGCTTGACCATCCATTTTTCTTTCAAATTCATTTAAATCTTCTGATACGTTTAGTGCTGATACTTTTGGTGCATTTTCTTTTACATGTATTTTATTTAATTTGAAACTATATATTTTATTAATTAATAATGTTCTATTTTCTGCAAATATTGCTATTCTTACTAGATAATCAGAAAAATTTTCGATGGCGATATACTTTATTTGATTTTTTATTGCGTAAATAATATTTTTTAATAATCTATCAAATTTATAAAGTATTTCCAAATTTATAATAAATTTTTTATCATTTTTATTTATGTATGATGAATAATATAATGCATTAATTAATTGAGCAAACTCTGCATATTTTTCTAGAATATTAAATTTTTTATCAACTGAACCTAACATATTTTTATTATTATAATGGCTATAAATAGAATCTAAGACAATTAATAAGTAATTTTTATTTTCTTCAATTTGGTTCACATCTAATCTTAAATAATCAAATATATTATTTACACAGTTTTTAAAATTACTATTTAATTTTATAATTTCTTTAATTATAATCTCATTATAAGAATCTGCTTTAGCTTTAGTTATAATATTATAATTAATATTTTCTGCTTCTTCTTCCACATTTGGAACTTTTTCTAGTTCTTTTAGTTCTACTACTTGTTCTGTTGATCCTAATATATGTGTTAATTTTTCAATTTCTTCTGTTGATGGTGCTTTTGGTTTTGGTTCTTGTTTTGGTTCTGGTTTTGTTTCATTTACTGGTTGCATTTCTGGGTTTTTTGGCATATTTGGTAGTTCTTTTGTTGTTGGTAGTATTAATTCGTTATATGTTTTTGTTAATTTTTCATATGTATATTTGTCTATTTTGTCGTCCATCGTGTCGCATATTTTAGAAATTTTATTTATGTCTATAAGTGTAAATTTCTTAATAGTACCTGTTTTAGAATGTAACTCTTTAATAAATATTAATAACCTATATAATTCAATAATTGCAATTAAAAATGAATATTCATTTTTATCTAATAAAAAATTATATATATATATTATTATATCTATATATTCGTCTAAATTTTTAAAAATCATAGTTTTTGAATATTTTTTTTCATCTAAAATTTTAATTAATACATTTAGTACATTTAGTATGTTTTTTTCGTATCTTATTAAATACTCCGTATAGTTATCATGACTTTTAGTTTTAATATATTCTATTGCTTTACCTAATTCAGGTATATAAAAAGTATTAATATAATTAATCATAAATTTGAAAGAAAGTATGTTATCTTTATCAATAGTAAATTCTCTAAATATATCTTCTTCATCAAGATTAAATATTAGTATATCACATATTTTTTTAGTAAATTTAGTCATGACTCGTTTTTTTTCATTATCGTCTATATTTCCATATAAATTAAATAAATAATTTATTTTATCATTATTAATATATTTAACTACTGTATTAATAAGCTCCATCATACTATCATTTAACGGTATTTGTTTACTATTATCTTCACGTGTAAATTCTTTAATTTTTTTATTATAGATGCTGTTTTTTAATTTTAAATTGAAAACAAATGTATCGTCTTTTTTACTTAAATATTTACTAATAGTATTAAATATGCTACTATATTCAATTAGTATGAACAAATATTTTAAACTATTATCATCTCTTGTAATATATAATAATAAACAAATGTAATTTAATAATGAAGACCATGCATTTAAATTTTTTATTATAGTTAGTTTATTTAATGAGCTGTATATTAGCATTTCATTAAATAAACTATATATATTCATAACAATTTTATCATAATATTCATTATTATTCATTCTAGATATTTCAATATCGTTGATACAATCAAAATTAAATAACTTAATTGCATTTTCAAATGCGTTTGAGAATCTATCAATATCTTTTTCTTTTATTATACAAACTAAATCGATATAATTTTTATATGTCATGTTAGGATTTTTATATTCTATATATAAATATCTACTTATTAAAACTTTCTCATCCATTATATATATATATATAATATTTTAATAAAAGACTTAAAGAGATTAATAAGAAATCTTTAAATAAAATCAATAATTAGAGTTCTTACTTCTTAATGACTTTAAATATATACCCATGAATATAATAATTCTGTAGTATCATAATAAGTTAAATAACTACCATTTCTAACTTGATAAATATTATCTTGATAAGTTATACCTGAATAATTATGTTTAACACAATATTCTTTTGCTCCTTCTAATGTATTTTGATGTGGTAAATTATTAATATCATAATTTTCAGG
>Ga0208718_1000034_pt1 | contig 34379 bp, 30 predicted proteins | sample LakMenE29Apr09ns_FD_150743 | JGI IMG/M metagenome (GOLD analysis project Ga0208718, IMG submission 150743) | Freshwater microbial communities from Lake Mendota, WI - 29APR2009 deep hole epilimnion ns (SPAdes) | ecosystem: Environmental > Aquatic > Freshwater > Lake > Epilimnion/Euphotic zone ...
CGGCCGCTGCACTTGCAACCGCACTAGCCATAAAACACAACCAAAAACATGCACTTGTACGAGCACAAGTAGTCGAAGCAGAAGCACCACCAGCACCAGCAGCACCACAACTACTAGTAGCATCAACAGCAGCACCACCAGTAGAAGCAGTAGCACCAAAAGCACAAGCACCACTACTAGTAGAAGCAGAAGCATCACCACCGCCACCAGTAGTAGAGGAAGAAGAAGGAGCATTTGTATCACCAGAAGAACCAAAATTACCACAATTTAATTGGCAACAACTCTATAACGGTCTTTCAAGTCCATTGACGGGCAATGAAATCCTTCTTCGGACACAAGCCGATACAAATGTTCTTTTTTCCGGAAAATTACATTACGCGAAAAAAGATAAAGAAGACAATTTAAACTTAACATGTTTTGTAAATATAAAAAACCATATAATTGATCTTACAACATTAACGATTGTACGCTTATCATGTGAAGCAATTTATGAAAATAACATTATAAGCCACAGTGGAAACCCGATCGCTAGTGGTGATTATGGCGAAATTTGGGATGTTCTAGGTAAGTATGTCAACAAAATCATCATCAAAGAACAGAAATCGTGCTACGCCTTTATTAATGAAATCAATTGCTTACAGCAATTACAATCAACAGGTATTGTACCAATTCTGTATGATGCGTACATTTGTAATTTGGGTGTTAGACAACTATGTTCAACTCCTCGTGGTTTAATAAGATATCGGCATGCAATGGAAAAACTAGATGAGACACTGGAGTCTTTTCTCAAAGGCGAACAATCGGATACTGAGTATATTGAAGCGGTTGGTACGCAAATAGCAAAGTGTCTTAAAATACTAGACAACAACAAGATTTTACATCGCGATTTTAATTATGGCAACATCATGCTTAAAAATCCCACGACCAACAAATTGATACCCGATGTTCGTATAATTGATTTTGGCAACGCATACAATAAGCAATATCCCGAGTCGGTACAAATGATAACTAACATGTTTGACGAGAAATCACAACTGCTGTTTTATGAAAACAACCCTGAGTACGCCACCAACTACATTTGGTTTAAAGACTCGTCCGAAAAACATATTAAAAATTTAGACGATGATGTTGAACTACAACTCAAATACAAGTCCCTTTTAATGGTCGTAACAAGAAAAGTTAGTGGGCGGGGGTTCAGCTCTTAAAATCGACAACACGTGAAGATTAAAAATTCGAGGCGCTGCTGTAGGCGTGCTGCGCTACTAGTGGTGATGATACGCGCCACCGCCAAACCGCTGCTCAAACACCCTGCTGGCAAGGCGGTCCCTGCGTGACGGCGAATTATAAAACACGTCGGGATCGGGTTTCCACGAAAATACGGAACACGTGTAATCAACCAAAATGACGGTGGAGTGACCCGACACCACAAACATCTGATAGCATAGTTCGCTTAATGTGATGGCCCTAGATTGCGTGGAGGGAACGGTTGTATATGATGTGTTCAATGGAGGAATAAGGCTCCTGTCGTTACGATCAAGCCTGTTTTCTCGTATACTTACAAGAGTTTCAAACTTTCCTGCTTCTGTTGTGAATGTTTTATCGGCGCAATTATCGCCCTCTTTAAAGTACAATATCTGGGGGTGTTCGTAGCTGTCTAGAAAGTGTTGATACTGCTGGTGCTTCTCAAAGTCCGTAATAGTATTCTTCTCCATCATTTTTTTGACGCGTGTTTGTGCCCCTTTTTTGGATTCTACACATTTGTTGAGTAGTTGTTGTGTAAATTGGACGGGTCGTGTGTCCATCTCGACCCGCTGTGGCACTTTCAATAACCTCTCGCGGTATTCTCTTGCTATAATGTCTTCGGTGTACTTAAATAACACATTGCCTGCGCCGGGCGTCGAAAATGACAGAATGATCAAGCTCTTGCCCGGCGGAAGGGTGAACATGGGCAGGGGGCAAAGCATCGTGTCGTCGCAGTTATTAAATTCGCCGTGCACCTGTGCGAGGACCAGCACTGACGCGGACGGAGATTCGGTGCCAGTGGATGCGCGGTGTTGCGTCCGAATAAACGTTTGAAACCTGGCTTCGTCGTGGGCCTTCTGGGTGTCGATACATGCTTGCTCAGCGGGTGTGCGTGTCGCCCCCAGCTGAACCACGGGATGACCCGGGCTGGCGCTGCGCCACTGCTTTCTGCTTGGTGTTCCGCACGCAGCTGTGCACTCCAGCGCAGGCACTGTTTTTTCGTACAGGTAATCCACCGCAGCCTGAAGCTGGCGTTGCTGCAACTCCGACCACTGCGCAATTCTGAAAAACAGCCGAGCCGCGTCTGTCGGTTCCACGTTCTGCCACCTAAAGACGGCGCATGTGAACGACCCAAAGAACCTTGAGTTGTCGAGGTGGAACGCGGTGGTTGCCGGCATCAGCGGGCTGACTGGGTTGGTGAACGCAATGGCGGAGCCACTCGCGGGGTTCAAATTGGATAAGTACCAGTGCCAGGGGTTAAAGGTGGGCGGCATCGTGGCCCGCGCAGTGCTCGGCACGCCCCAGAACATGGATCGAACGTTGGTGTCCAGGTTAAACGTTGGTGTCACCAGATTGACTGTTTGGAGGCGTGAACAGTTGCTAAACATACCGTGCATCGTTTGCACCTGTGTTACGTCGACGCACAGGTTCACATGTTCCAGCACGGGGCAGTCGTTGAACATCAGGCTCATGTCTTCCACCTTGCGAGTATCCCATCGAGAACAGTCTACGTGCCGTAATGTTTCGCACCGTGAAAACATACCTGACATTGTTTTGACGTTGTGCATGTCCCAGGTGGAGATATCATACGGCCAGGTACCGTCCATGTCATTTTGCATGTCTGAACTTAAGCGGGCCATGTTGTCAATGTTGTGCGTATCCCACGTCGCCACTGGCCCCAACTCCTCCAGCACCGTACGGTCTAACTCGGCTCGCTCCCCGTCGGTTTTCGGGAAAGGAAACATGCGTTCAAGGGCGTCGTTCAGCTCCTGTCGACTTAGCGGTGTAAAGCGTTCCGTCACTGCAGGGCCCATTCTCCAGTTGGCTGGCGATAGCTCTGCGCGGTTGTATATCATATCTGGGTTTTGCTCCACTATACCGGCGAACTGGTGTTTAAGGGCGCGAAACTCGGCGTTTGTATTAACGTGGGGGTTAATCAGTTGATGAATCGGTGGAGCGGACGATGATGTTTCAGGAGATGATGTGATGATCTTCCGTTTCTTCACTCCTCCCATGATACGTTGTCGTTTGGCGCTTTTACTACGCTGGGCGCTTTTACTACGCTTGGGCGCGCGTCGCCGGCTGCGACTTTTCTTGCGGTTGACGCGTAATGTTTTCATCGGTGGTTACGGGTTTTCTTTTCTTTATTGATTTATTTTTGTGTGTGGTGGGTGTTTGTGTGCAATTGGTGGGGTGTAGAGTGGACACGCTATTAAAAGCGAAGCGTTGTCTTGTCGAGGGGCACGCCTCGCTCGTCCACTGGCGGCGGGCCGGCTTTGGAGCTTTCGGCCAAGGCATCCAACACGTTGATACGGCATAGCGGACAGGAGTGCTTCTGCAGCAGCCACACGTCGACGCATGTCTGGTGGAACTGGTGGTCGCAGGGGAGGACGCGCAGGTTGTCTTGCAGCTTGACGGTCTCGTGGCAGATGGCGCACTCTCGTTCGTCGCCCATGTCCACGACCAACACCTTGTTTTGTGGTAGAACGTGCAACACGTCCATCATGCGGCCGCGTGGGTTGTCAGGGAAAATGCGACTGATGTGCTGCTCCTGGTTGTCGGGTTGTTCCAGCGCATCCTGATTGTGAAGGGCCATGCGGACGCTCACGTGCTGCTCCTGGTTATCTTGGTTGTCGTACATCTCATAGTTTTCCGCCGCCCATGCGTCGCTGATCAACGACATGCTTCTGTATATGTGTATCCACTTACAAAAACATACGCAATGTTCACGGCTGACGCAGAGTTCACGGCTGACGCAGAGTTCACAGCTGACGCAATGTTCACACGGCTGACCCGTGTCCCAGAGCTCGTCTTCCAAAAATGGGACGGTTTGTTTACGCACATCACCGGTTTGGCATTAGTGCCACCATGTTGTTTGTTGTTTTTTTTTAGTTTTAGTTGAAGTTTCCACGACGAATAAGAGGCGCCCGTTTTTTTTGTCTTCATTGCCATAAATTTAAAAAACGCACAAAAGATGCAATCTCGCTACACGTTCACATTTGTTCCGACGCGCGTTGTCGGTCAGGGTTTTTTCGGAGTTGTGCAGCAGGGCACGTGGACTGTTACGAGCAAATTAACGGAAGAGGCGGCACAAACCGTAACGCGTGAAGTCGCCATCAAAAGCATCCCGCGAAAAATAAAAACAAGAGACCAGTGTTTGGTGAGCAACATTCCGTTCATCCAGGTAGAGGTTGACATCTTGGCGAAACATCGGCAGCACCCGTTTGTGAACTCGTTGTACGCCGTCATCCAAGAGCGTGACCAGGTGCACCTGGTGCTGCAGTACTGTCCAGGCGGAGATCTGTTCTCGCTTATCCAGGCGTATCGACTAGACATCGCCCAGGCGTGTCCACGCACACCGGAGACCGTGGCATTTTTCTTGAAAGCCATGAAGTTCTGGGCGTGCGAGATTGTGGTGGCGCTGTCGGACTTACACGCGTCGCACATCATGCACGGCGACATGAAGTGCGAAAACTTGTTGATCGACGCCAGCGGTCACATTCGTGTGTGTGACTTTGGTCTGTCAGAGCGGCACTGCCAGGGAAACCGTGTGGTCGCGCGTCACGGCACCGAACTGTTCATGTCGCCCGAACAACGGCAGCAGAAGATGCTTGGACTGGCTGTAGACGCGTGGGCGCTCGGTTACATCTTCCTCCATATGTTCACCCTCATCTCGCCACGCGCCCATCGTGACGGCGACACGGAAAACTGCAACATGGAGGCATTGCGCAAGAGTGAACCCACGACGCAATTTGAGCGCGACATTAACAACCTGATCGGTCGGCTGCTGGTGGTGGACCGGACACAGCGCGCAACCATGCCAGATGTGTTGGCTCACGATGCGTTCAGAGACGTGAACTGGAAGGAGGTGCGCAGCAAAAGCATAGCTGTGCCGTGGATCCCGGCGACGGACGCCGACAACTTCGACGCGGAGTTCACCGCGTTGCCCGTAAAAGAAATCAGCGCGGCCGACTGTACGGTGTTTACCATTATACCAGCACGCTTTAGTTAGCACGGCCACATTTTTTATGAAATGTACAATAAAGAAACAGTAATGCCATCGCGCGTCGCTCAAACACGACGCTCCAAAAAGTCGACACGGCGGTCCATTCGTCGCTCCGGGAAAACTATCAAACGCAGGTCCCGTGGTGTGCGTGGTGGCGATGGGAAGCATACCAACATGGTAAAACTGGTTGGTACGGGAGCAGTAGTTGCCGCGGGCACGCTAGGAGTAGGAGTGATGTTGTTTAACCAAAACTTGAGACATAAGAGAAACGCCGAAATTTTAGCAGCAATTGAAGGTTTTAAGAAGATACCTAAAGATGACCTATTAGAACTTCTTGAGATGTATCGCGACGACATTCCGTATGATATTTTTACACAATATATACAACGTTATTTTCCACAGCAGGATATGATATGTAATCGTTTGTACAATAGCATTATTCGAAAAAAAGTTAGTATTCCGAAAAACTTGACAGTACTTTTTCGTAAAATTAAAGAGCCCGTGCCCGATAATAAAAAATTAAGTCTTGTTGTTAGCTCTATGATATGCTGGTATGTGCTTGATTGTTCGTTTGTTACATTTTATTTGATTACATTTATAAAGAAGCAACGACCGCAGGGTTTGTATCCAAACGAACAAAAATTTTTAAAAGATAACGCAATCCAGGTTATAGCACTATATTTTAGAAATACTACCAAAGAAACTTTCCGTGACGCCTATAAGATAAAGTTTGAAACTAACGCTTTTTTTCCGTGTTCGCAAGGTTCCGACGGCATTGAGGACTGGAGCTTTACATGCAACGAATCTGATTATTTGTTCGATATCCTACAGACATTCGTACAAACATTCGTTCCTCAATTAACTTCGGATCTAAGAACGTGCATTCTTATGTCGGCGGGCAATCAAAAGGCTGCTGAATGAAAGAAAATAAAAGAAACATAGTAATAAACACGCAACAAAATCACACGAACAAAACATGGCGAAAACAAAATCACAACGACGTCGTACAAAGACGGCGCGCCGGTTGTCCCGAGCACCTCGTCGGGTCAATAAACGGTCGCGAAGCCGCCGCGGCGGTAGATGCGCACGTTTAAGAGGGGGAGCGATGTCAAAAAAGGCGATTGCGGGCACAACGGCTGGAGTGATTGGGGTCCCGATACTCGCTAAATATGCTTATGATCGTCGGAATGGAGGAAGTAAACCATTGAGTGAACCAGATAATACAGCCAACGATAAGCAACTTATTATTAGTAGATTTAATTCGATTTCCGACTTTGGACCTATTCTAGCATTTTATCGTATATATCTTCGGTTGCAAAATGCTATACAATCAGTTACGCAAGTAACACAACAGTCGTTAAAAACAATAATACATTATTCCACAAACAAAGAATTTCGGACTGCGTTTTCAATGGTCACAGATGAGAATGATTATACTAGACTTTTACTATCTTTTTATATTCATTCGTGTTGTTTTGTAGCATATGACGTCTTCCTCCAATGCAGTCGTAGGACTGTTACCGATAACATGGCATGTGGGTGGATAATGAACAATGTCGACACATTTGAGCAATTGATAATACGTTACGTTACCAAAAGTGAAACATGGGGTGTTTTTGGTATAGAAATTTCAAAAGATACATTTGATATTGTGGTAAGGAATATAGATGAATTTTTTAATGAAACTAAGAGTCCAATGGTTGACCTGCAAACAAAATGTTTATCACTAGATACATAAAATGTTGCTATTATAAAAAAAACAAATGTCTTCGAGACGACAAAAGCTACGCCGCTCGATGAAGCAACAACGCAAGTCGTTAAAACGGAGGAATAAGACCAAGTCACGCACGCCAAAGAGGAGTGCGCGTCGCATAATGCGAGGCGGTGTTTCCCGTAAGCGTGCTGTGGCGGCGACTGCTGTGGCGGCCGGCGTGCTCGCAACTCCTTTCATCTACAACAAAATGAAGACGGGGGAACGTGTAGATAAATCTAAAGTATTTATAGCCCCAGGAGGTGAACTACAAGTAAATGTAAACCATGTAACCCAAGTAGGTGTAGTAGATGAGGATGATAAGGTTTTATCAGAATTTATAAGTGTACCTTACGGTGACATATTAAATCTTTTTGACTTTTTTTTAATTACGATTTCTAAAGAACTTAAACAAGGTTTAAGTTATTTTTATAATCAAAACTACAATTTTAAAAAACAACAATTACGCTCATTATTACCCCGGGTTTATGAAAGACTGAACGATAAAAAAGTTGTCGTTTCAGTCCAATTGATTCAATTAGCGGTAAACCAAACAGATTTAAATAATATGTTAGAACTAATATTTGCTTGGTATTTAAAAGACTGTTTTTTTACGACGTTACTGTTAATAAAAGAATTCCGAACAGATGCGTTGTATAAAATATCTGAGTTTACAAAACATAACACAGCTAGAATGATATATTGGATATGTGATTATTATATGAAAAACGATAATAGGTTACCACATGTCGATGCGATTCAACAACAGTTTAAAATCCCTCTATATGACAGTAATCTGCTCTTAGCAGCTGCGACTACATTATTAAACTCTAACAAATCGATTGATAAAGCAAGATTGCAATGTATACTTGAAAAATATTCGGCTACAAATGATTAATTTATTTAATTAGGATTTAATTAGGATAACATTGCATCGTTTGGTACGAGTGCGCGCCGTCAGGACTGACCGTGCACGACGATGTTGCGGTTGGTTGTGTGCCGGTGCAGCAGTTCATTTGTGCGGTCACATCGCCGAAGCAAACGGGGTTGGAATAGGTCGCAACGCGCGGCAGTGACGCCGCGTCGGAACACGTGGACATGAAAACGGGGTTGCCGTAAACATCAAATGAGCCGTAGTCATAGCCGTCATACGGATAGTATCCGTAGTAGTAAGGGTAGTACCCAGACCCGTAGCCGTAATCATAGTCCCTGTATCCATGGTGACCATGGTGCCCAGGCCATCCATGACCACGGCCGCCCCATGCGCCCCTGCCACCGTGAAAACCTCCTCCGCCCCTGCCACCGTGAAAACCTCCTCCACCCCTGCCGCCCAAACCTCCTCCACCCCTGCCGCCCAAACCTCCACCGCCCCTGCCGCCCAAACCTCCACCGCCACGTCCTCCGCCCAAACCTCCGCCGCCACGTCCTCCGCCCAAACCTCCACCCAAACCTCCGCCGCCACGTCCTCCGCCCAAACCTCCGCCTAAACCTCCTCCGCCCAAACCTCCTCCGCCCCTACCGCCTAAACCTCCTCCGCCCCTGCCGCCTAAACCTCCTCCGCCACGTCCTCCGCCACCGCCACGTCCTCCGCCACCGCCATGGCCTGCTCTGCAGTACACGTGTTTGTTCGGAGTTGCCATCGTACTTGCTTTACTTATACAATACGATTTTAAGTGATGAAGATGGAGGCATGACCACCGCTACTATTAATAAAAAATGTTGTGTATACAAACAAAGTATATAAACAAAAAAAATGAGAGCGTCAATGGAGCAAGTATCTGATGCGCTCTTACAAGTGTATCCGATTCTGGGTGGTGTGGGTTTGTCTAGTAGATGCAAGTACGTTGTGGATCCGGAGGGCTCGGCTGTACGTGCATCGCCATATAGCGGCGACGTAACATCACCCCAAGGCATGTGGCGCAACAAGCGCTACTGTGACGCGCAGTTCACAAAGTTCAACGGAAGTTCAAAAAATTCAGAGTTTTATAGAGCGTTTGCTCATCAGTGGGAGGGGCGGATGCGTGGTGCTGAGACGCTAGATGGCAGGACACATACACAGGCGGAGCTGTTAAACCGCGAGTTTGCATGTAACACATTAAGTTCATCATGGGCACCGCACGCATGCGCCACATCTGTTCCACTTGTGGACGCAACGCCGTGGCTCCCGTTTTGTTCTGCCTTTGCGTACTTCTACAACGGCCACTACAAGATTCTCAACAAGTTTGTTGCTTTGTTGGATTTGTGCAACGACACTCCAAGGGTGGTAGACATGAATTCTTCTTGTACCGGCGACAGTGTGTCGCGCGCGTTTGCTGCGAACTACAATTTCCTCATGGCCAATGGACCGCTACGCTGGAATTACGCGACACCAGGTGAGATGTTGCGTAATTCCAGCGAATGCTCGTGGGCGAGTTGGTCGTTGCCGGACCGGGGGGACACGTGGCGCACCAGCGGACTGCCGGGCCAGTTTTGGGCGGAGGTGGCGACACAGTTAGACCAGGGGTTAAGCTCTATGCCGGGCCTTCCCTTTCCGCTCACGGTGTACAAGGGCATGGAGAGTGATCCGCTTTATTTTTGTAGTTTGGAAAACAACATCAACCGTAGACCTGGCGAGACATTCATGCTCAATGGCTTCAACAGTACCACTCTGGATGTGGACATTGCGTTGGAGTACGCTCACGCGGTGGGAACAGTACGTGGCGTTTTTGTATTCAACCTTCCAGTGGGTACGCTTTGTCACTACAAGCACGATAACACGAACCCGACGTACCAGGTGTTGCTACCGCGTAAACGCGTGTTCCGTGTGTCGCGGACTACCACCTTTGTTCGGAATGGCGAGACGTATCGTTTTATTTTCTGTGATTTGTTGAATCCCGGGGACGCGTTCCCTCATCTGCAGCTAGACCTGCGCTTGCCGGCGGACTGTGCGCTGCTGCCCAGTTCATCGATGCCGTGGGCGCTGCGTCTGTACGAAATGTACCGGTCGTTGACGATGTGCGACCCGCCCGTGGTAAGCGCGGCCGAGTACGCCCAGGAGCCGCCTATACCATTATTGCAGTGCTACTTACAGTTGCAGCAGCTGGCCATTGCAAGTGGGGAATGTATCGGCACATGCCCCTTTGTAGACGTGTCCTTCCCCCCTCCGCCGCCCCAGCCACAACCGGGTACGCAGAATCTAACGGTGTATCGCGTTGTGGAACAAGGGGATACGGGCGGGTTATCGAATGGAAATAGTGCAGACCTGGAGGGGCAACTGAGTTACACTGCATTGTCACTCCCGCGGCGACACGCCGACTGGGATACGCGCATTATGCAAAAATACAACGTTGACTATATGCCTCTAAACCAGTGCGGCGAAAGCGAGTCGTCGGTGTGCCCCCCTTTTGGGGTGTACGCCAAATGCAACCCCGGCGGTTGCGCGAGCGGTACGAACTGTTCCACGGATGCTAATTGTCCGGGTGAGGGTGGTGTGTGCACCGGTGGCCAGTGCGTGTGCTGCGGTCCGAACAATATCTGTTCCGTGGATCGCGAGTGCGGCACCGGCAAGTGTACCGGCGGCAAGTGTGTGTGCACCGGTATCGACCAGAGTTACAAGTGCAACGTCGCGGAGTATCCCGAGTATACTAACTCCGTCATGGGTGATACGCAGCATGTTGGCGCCATCCCCGCCCCATTCGATGCGTCGACTTACCCCAAGGGTGCGTGGGCGCCGCAGGGTTACTGGTACTCCACACCGGAGCCGGGGCTGTGCAAGCCAGGGCAAACACTGGGTCAAGGCTGTTCGTGGAGTACCACTGGCGTTGATAAACAGTACACAATCGGTGAACTCTCGGATCGTGGATTCAAAGTTTATTGTGATCCTAAAAAAAATCCAGGCAAAAAGTGTTACTCCAAGAAAGAGGTCATGATGAGTCAGCGGGACAATCTGAACATTTTAAATAATTTGTTCAATTAGTTGACCAATTATTGTTGTGATTATGGTGGTTGCCGTCCCGGCTCGGCCGCAACTAGGAGCACGTAAAAAATTTTGCTTTGTAGGGGTTAACGTCGCTAGCTTTGCGTCGGACGACAGGAAAGTTTGTACCTTTGTACCGCCTCATGTTTGTTTGCAGCATCGATGTGGGCATCATTAATCTGGCGGTGGTGTGCGTAGAGCTGCACGACACGACGCTGGACATTCTTCGGATAACCTATTTGGCCAACGTGAACTCGACGGTGTTCGAACACAACTCGGTGCGGGAGGGCGTGTGCGCGCTGGGCCACATGAAGACAACCACGGATAGAGTGACGCATTTCGTACAGGAACGGCGAGACATGTTCGACGCGTGCGCGCATGTGTTGATCGAGCGACAGCCGCTGGTGGGCCACACCGACGTGGAGCAAATCCTGTTCTTCATGTTTCGCCACAAGGCCGTGCTCGTGAGTCCCAACGCCATGCACCGCTTCTTCAACATTTCCAAGTACAGCTACGACAGCCGCAAGTACAAAACGGTGATGCTGGCGGACCAGTTTCTGCCCGTGCAAGATTTCCCGGAGTACCATTGTCTGGAGCGCAAACACGACATTGCGGATGCGCTGTGTCTGCTGCTCTTCTGGATTCATACGCAACGCCAAACACGTGCGAGCAACAACACCATATCAAACACGCGGCACCATCAAAAACATCCCCTCCCCGACACAGCAGCCGCTAGAGACGCCACCACCGACACACAGGTCGCCACAGACACACAGGGGGCCAGCACAGACAACACACCAGACAGTACTAGTGCTACCATGTTTACAAGTTTATTACAAAAGTTTGTCTTTAAAGGTGCACCACGCACTTACAAATAAAAAACACATAAACTACATTGGCGACGTGCGGAGTTTATGTGGGTATTTATTTACTCCTCCTCTGTGTGCGTTTTTTGCAGGTCAAAGGTGAGCATGCCGCGATTTGTAACGGTGCCGGTGATACAGCCCAGCACCATGACCTCGTCGTCCAATGCAACCGACTCGATGTCGTGCACCCGAATCGGCGAAATGGTGATTTCCTCGCCCGTCGGGGGTCGACCCCACTCGTCCAATTTGTACGCCCCGCCGGTTTTGAAAAACAGGCGATCGATAAAATAGGAGTCGCTCCAGCTTAGCGCGCCCGGAAGCGGCAGCTTGTACTTGATACATTTCTCCACGAGGCGCGCATGACAAGAGTCCGTGTACGCCGTCAGCTGCCGTGCCTCCATTTTCCGCAACAAGCGCGTGTACGTTTCCACTAGTGATGCTCCTGATGCTCCACTCATGTGTTCAACTTCAAAAAGTGGTCGTGGCTGGTGTTTGATTCTTTTTATTTTATTTAATTTTGTAATTGGCATCCATTTGCATAACACCCGGACATGTTTTCTCGAGGTTTAACATGTTTTTATTAGAAACGGCGGGTTTATGCACGGCAATGGGTGTTCTGTCCGATCTGTAAAAGGCGTTTTGCTGTAAACTAAAGTTGGCGGCGACTTTCCGGGGTGCTACGTTGTACCTTTTTTTAATGGCGCGACACGGTCGAGAGAAGAAAACGTCTTCTCCCTTGGTGAAAAAACTATCTGGGCATGTTTGTATCATGTCCTTCATGGCTTCGACGTTGCGTAGTGACACGCCGCCGTTAAGAAATTTTACAATGAATTGGCGCACCGGGGAACCGACGTAGTCGTACTGTAAAAAGTCGTCGAGGTCGAAGTCGGCCTGGTCGCACATCCACGCATCGGTTTGAAACACAAGGGCGTAATGGGCGTTGACGGTATTCCAAAAAGCCAGCGTCGTGAACAAGGCGTTGTATGTTAGTGGATTTATGTCGTCGATGTGGAGGTGGAAAAGGGCAAGTTTACCGTCATTTCTCAATCGTGTGAGTTCCGGGTGGGTTGTGACGTACGACTGATTAAGATTTCCGTGGTACAAGTAGATAAACCAGTCGGGGTGAAGATTCGCCATCTGCGTGATTACCGGCACCAGGTTGACGTGTGCGCGCGGCTCGACGATCAATGCAACTTTTTCGTGGAAGGGCGCGACGGTCATCTCGTCGAGAATGTCCCGCATCGCCAGTCGCCGCTGCCGCATTTTGGTGTTGCTCGAATTTCCCATTTTGAATGTGTACACAGATTTTTTTTCGAGGTTCATTTGTTAACTCTTGAGTTTGTTGGTTCTTTTTAATCTTTTTTGAGTGTCCGGCACGACTCCTCGCTGGTAGTACATAACTCACAATTTCTACACAAACATGTACACGCCTACAAGTTTAAAAACTGCGCTATTTAATTTTAAAATGGACCATCACCACTTACATCCTAAATCTTAACACTTCAAACGCGCGCGGAAGAACAAACAAGTCAGGAACATAACGTATCGAAATGTTGCGGGCAGCATGAGCTACTCCACCACCTGTTTGTACAGAAATACGTAACTTGACGCAATTTGGTCGGCTCGTGTTGCTTCAGTAATACTATCATTAAAGGTTAGCCATTCCTCTGCGCCAAGCCGTTTATGATACTTATAATGACATCCTAAATGTTGAATACAACCTTCTAATGTATATTGTTTGTCGTCTAGTGTAATGTTGTTGTACACCGTTGCGTCATCGAGTTTTAGATTACGAATTTGCTTATGCAAACTGATTATTATCCACTTTTTACATTTAACGACAACAGTTCTTGTTGTCCCCTGCCTTCGAACGACAACAGGTTTGTTGTCAACATTTTTATACTCTGCGACAACCAAGTCATTAACATTACCGTGACTTTGCAAGTCGGCTAACAAATGTTGCATAGATGTTTTATCCGTTGTAACAGGTACAGTCAATATTGTTTCACTAATTTCCTTTTTTACCTTGCGAAACGTTGTATAGTCTGTATAGTCGTCTGTGGCCGCCACCACTTTATACTCACTTGTTTTGTGCAGCAGCTGCAAGGTATCTTGAACCCCGTCTTCCGTGTGCCATACGATGAACTCGAGTTCTTCTTGGAGACTACAACCAATACTATTTATTTGTCCTATTTGTCCAAGCACTGTAAATTCGAAGATCTTACCCAATAATTCTTGGGCATCCTCCGTCTCGCCAGGAAGAAACTCAATTTTCACCTGTTTGCCGGTAATACTGTTGTAACGAACCTCCGGGTCGCTAAACTTGTCGCTAATAATATTACCAATTGAATTTTCGATTTTTTTGTTTGTAAATGTCGACTTGAGAATAGACATAAATGCATCTGCGGGATCGGTGTCGACATCATAGTCACATATGAAATCCCGAATTTCGTCGATTTGGTACAATAACTGGACGGATGCATTGATGTAACATGTGTTTCCGTGATTTTGGAGCACCAAGTGTGTCGTATCTTTGCATTTTGCCGCCTCGGCGGATACTAAGGGTAAGGGTAATAAGGGTGATAGTTGCACTGGAGTAACGCTGGTCATGAGGGTGGAAGGAGGAGGTGTTGTGGTGTTGTCATTTTTGCGTGTGAATGCGTAATACGTTCCGGCTCCTGCAGTAGCAAGCATCAACGCCCGTTTCAAAACACGGGACCTTTTCTTGTTTCGGGCGCTTCTTGATGCCACCGCGCGTGGACGACTTAGACGACTTACGACGCGCGACACCTTTTTTTTAGGGCGCATACTTTTGTTTTTTAGGTAACTGTTGTTTTGCGAACTGTCGGTGAGCGAAGAAGCATTTCGTCGGTACATCTTTTTACCTATGTGCTATAAAATGTTGTCCTCACGTTTTTTTTTCTTGTCGTAAAATGAAAACATGGCTGCAGTAGTGCCCTCTTCCGCCGCAGACTCGCTCTCCCACTCGTCGCCCAATTACGGTATGATTTTTGGCTGTATCGCCGCTGGTATGGTAATTGCGGGTGCAGTGTTGGTTATTGTGTACTTTTTCGTACTCAAGAAAAACAAATCTGCAGCGCCTGCTACGCCCGGCGACACGCCCAAAAGCATTGTTGCGGGCTACGCGCCACTTTACGCGGGGTTTCGTCAGGGCAATGGGTATTTTGCGGCGTTCAAGGTCAACCCCAAATTATACACCCATCTGCTAGTTGCGTTCGCCAACGTGAACAGCGACGGCACCATCACGCTAGACGATATGAAGCCGCTAGACGACACGGACCCCAACTCACCGCGTGAAGCATCCATCGCCAACATCATGAGACAGTACACCGCGCTGCGGGACGGGTGCAACAAATCGGCCCTAAACACCAATATACCACAAACTACACCGCCAACAACGTGCGACAAGAACGAGTGCGACCAGATATACAAAAACTTTTCGTCGAATCTGTTGTCGCCTGGGGGCAACAAGGACCTAAAAATCATGATCAGCATCGGCGGGTGGAACGCGTCAGGACCCAAACCGGAACTGGATGGCTACAGCGCATTCCACGACATTTTGGTGGACACAAATGGCAAAATGGCTACCTTTATCAAGAGCTGTGTGGACTTTGTGAAGACATACAACCTCGACGGCGTCGACCTCGACATCGAGTGTCCCGGTGCGCCGCAAAACAATCTGTTAACGGACGAGAACGAGCTTAAAGCGGAGAAGGAAGGATTCACGGTGTTGATCCAAAAGCTGGGCGCGGCGATGCACGCCGAGGGCAAGTTGATTTCTTTCGCTGCGATGGTTGGTGGGGTCATCGACAAGGTGTACGAGTGGAAGAAACTTAGCGAGGCCGCCGACTTTATCAATCTCATGACCTACGATTTCCACGGGTCGCCGTTTGATGATGTCACGGGAGCTAACACGCCGCTCATGGCCGATCACGACCCACAAAGCACGTTCAACATCAACTACGTCCTACAGTACATTACCGATCTGGGAGTGAAGCCCGAGAAACTGATCCTGGGGTTGGCGTCGTACGGCAGGACATTCCCGCAACCAGCGGGCGGAGACACGGCAGCGGCACCTTACGGCCAATCGTATAAACAAATCCAAGTTGATGCAAACGTGTGTATGCAGGATACGATTAAAGGAGCGTACCCCGGCGCCATTATCCAGACCAAGGACTGGGATATTACACAGTTTAACGCGTTCAAAGCCCTGACAGATCCGGTGAAGGACTTGCATGCAGATGTCGGTGTCGAGTGCGGCGTCGGCTTGTTCACCCTGAACCAAGGGTCGCTCGCCTTTTACGAAATTATGGACTTAATTCAAGATAAGCACCAAACTGGGGGTGGTAGTGCGTACCAAATCGACGCTACAACAAACACGGCATACGCGTACATTACGAGCGGCGGTTCAACCGGACCCGAATGGGGGCCCGACGACACACAATTTGAACAGGCGACGGTGCTGGTGTCGTTCGACACGTTTGAAACAGTGGGTGCGAAATGTAAGTTGGCGCTGGACAAAAAGCTGGGCGGCGTGATGATCTGGTCGATTGGCGAAGACGACATGTACAACAATTTCCCGTTCAGCGCGTTTGTGCGCAACTACATGGATAGCCGCGGCAAAATGACGACGACACCTGAGGCACAACAAGCAGCGTATTTGTCCACGCGCACCAAAACGCCGGTGACGTGCAGCGATAAATGCTACACGGACAGTGTGTGCGTCGGCGATAACTGGTCGACGCCGGGCATGCTAACGGGGATTCAACAGATCGGGCAGCAGAACTGCGGGTGCACGTGGGACTGGCCGCGCTTTGCCCACTTAACGACTAGGACAAACGATAAATGTTCTGATGTGTGCGACGTAGTGAGACCATTTAACCAATGTTGGCTAAACCCAGATGATTCGATAAAGATTGATGGTAATGCCACAGACACGTGTCAAGCTTATTACTCGACACATTACCCACCGAAATCCAGTGATGATGAACCATTACCTTCTTCTGATGACCCGAAACCAGCCACCATGCTCAATTACTGTGCAAAAAAATTCGATTGGAATAATACAGAAGCGATAAAAGCGATTTGCGCGAACGCCACGCGATGCGCTGATACGGACGAACCATGCGACGTCGGTGAGACATGTTACCAAATCGATTATTGCTTAAAAAAATAAAAAATTTGATTGACCTTTTTGGTGTTCGCACAATCCCCTCATTTTCTCTTACATTATTTTAATTCCGTCAACAATGGCTTCAGAAGTCACTTTACATGAGTCGACGGATCCGCAATCTGATAATGCGCTCGAGAGTAACCCAACCGTAAACACGCTGGAGACACCCGAACACTTGCACTTGAGTAATTTCGAAGACAACGACACTTTTGTTGAAGTGCTGCAGTTGTTGACCAACGAGATGCACACGAACCCGGCGTCGACGCGCTCGTCCATGCGCGAGCTGGTTTATCAAAAGTTTCCATACGACGAAAATGGTCGATTTGTACTAGACTTTGCGGAGTGTAGTGCGCTAGATCACTTTTTTTGGCAAACTGGCGAGACCACGCACTGGCTAGGCGCGTTTGGCTACCCCACCAACAATAACCATACTGGAATGTTTACGTTTCGATTTGATAACGCCAGTGTTTAATTAAATAAAACTAAGAACTACTATTATTTGTGGATGTGGTATTACAATGAATTTTGTTTGTGTGTTACCAAAAGGAAGACAATACACATGGCTAAGAAAAACAACAAAATAGAACCAAAAACAATTCTCGTCGACTGATTGTGGCTTTGCCATCTGTCGGCAAGCGATGACATGTCACACTGGGAACAATTACTGTATGACGTGTTTTGCTCATCGCTGTTTTTACCGTAGTTTAGCAAATATGTATAGTTGTAGTGATTCGCGTTCTCGGCTGTTTGATCTGTTTTCTGTTTGTGGAGGGCGTCGTCTTTAAAACCTAGTTTCAATGGTATGATATTGTTCGCTTTGTCTTTGTGACACGAGCCATCAGTCACAATGTTCATTTCAATGTTGTTTTTTTTGAAGTACTGGGATATGATAAAGTCGTCGCTCATAAACTCAAGTCTCTCTTTTTTGCTAATGGTTTTTAGACTTTGAGTGGTCTGAGGCCTAATGTTGTACACCTCCAAATCTTGTAATCGAGGCATGTTCTTTTGATACGTAGCGATGGTCGCAAATCCTTCAATCACATCGAATTTGTCATGAGGCTTAATCTTTGAGTATTTTGTCCGCGCCAAAGACCCGTTTTTAGCAAAGTTAAATCCGCTAAAACTTATAGCGTTGTTCGGCCGAATACGTTTGCTCAAACACTGTAGCACAGCAGGACCATATTTTACGTCATCGTCCAGCCACACCAACAAATCGTCTGGATTGTAATTGCGATACAGCAATCCTACAAATTTGGTCGCGGGGCCGTAATCGTGGTCTATTTCGTTGATGATAAGTGTGCCATCCGCTATCAACGCTAACAACTCAGGATTAGTAATGTCATATGGTACACCAAACCGAGCTGACACTTTCGGGATGGACAACACGATCTCATCCGGTTTCAACATCTGGTTTTTAAGCGACAACACGGTTTCTACAATGCTGTTGACGCGTGGAGGTGTGGATGAAAAACCAACAATGATTTTCGGCATGCTTTTTATTTATCTTTATACTCATACCACATATATTATTGATCAAGTACGTCCACTCATACCATTACTTCAACCACTACTTCAACCACTACGGCCATTACTTCAACCACTTCAGCCACTTCAACCACTTCAGCCACTTCAACCACTTCAGCCACTTCGTTCACAACATATGACTTTAAGAAGTACGTATACAATTGAGCGCACACAACAACTTTCGGGGCGATAAGCTCGGTGTTGAGGATTGTGCGCGACAGCTCTTCAAGCGTAGGCGTTTTGCGCAGACGCATCTCCTTTTTGTACTTGTTCATAGTACAGAACTCCGTCATGCGCTCAACGTACTCAACACAATTGCCTCGAGACGCCAAACGGTATATTTCACTTAACAGAATGTTCTTGCAGAATGCAAGGTTGTGCGCAACAAGCACGGAGCAATGCTGCATCTTAATCCAAAGTTCTTCCACAATCGCGTTGAACTCTAGCCCATTGTTGGTTGCATACGTGTTAGTGATGCCATGGAAACGCGAAGAAAATGGCGGAATTGTAAAGTCCACGGGCTTCACGATAAACGACTTCCTCTCCGCTTCAACAAACCCATCCGCTGTTTTCTCAAGGATGACCCATGATAGCCTTACGATGCGACAAGGGTCGTACTTCGATAAATCGGTAAACACGGGGTATTCATCCCAGCCCGCTTTGATCGGCAGTCCAGTAGTCTCAACATGAACGATACAAGCCATTTTAAATTATGATAAAATTGATTTGTGTAAAATTGATTTGTATTTTAAGAAAAAACATAAATGTAAAAACATTACACAATGCTAGACTAGAAAAATTGACGTCCTGGTGTCTACACAAAAAAAGGATGCGCCATGGCCGCGTTGTCTAGTCGTCGGTACAGTTACACGCCCAATTCCACTGGTTACAGCGGATACAGCAACACTCCAAACACGAACCATAGTCACCGTCACACCAGTAGGACGTTCCACTCCCGTTGCACGCGTAACACGGTTCTTCGGGTGTCCGTACCTCCGGCATTCTCCAGTCTGCATCGGAAACTAGATTAGCTTTCGTCGCGTCGATCGCGGCCTGTAATCGCTCCGCGTTTCGTGCCTCGGCGGCGGCTCGCACTCGCTCACCTATGGCAGCTTCAGCCGCCTCGCGCTCCTCTCGCTCCGTCTGAACACGCAACCGTGTTCGTTCCGCTCGTTCCGCGTCGATCTGGGCACGTACCTCTTGTTCCAACGATACGAGGAGACCCGCCTGAAGTCTCGCGTTCTCGGCTTCGACTCTTTTCTTTGTTGCCTCGATCGCCAAACGCTCCCGTCGCGTGTTTTCCGCATCCACGCGTTTACGTTCCCGTGCTTCCGAAACTGCATTGACGCGTTCACGTTCCCGTGCTTCCTCCTCCATGCGTTTGCGTTCCGCTTCCACGCGTTCACGTTCCCGTGCCTCCATGCGTTTGCGTTCCGCTTCTACGCGTTCACGTGCCTCTGCCTCCACCCGTTCACGTTTCCGTGCCTCCGCCTCCACGCGTTCACGTTCCCGTGCCTCTGCCTCTGCCTCTGCCTCCACCCGTTCACGTTTCCGTGCCTCCGTTTCCACGCGTTTACGTTCCACTTCCATGCGTTCACATTCATGTGCCTCCACGCGTCCACTTTCCGCCTCCACGCCTTCCCGTGCTTCCAGTGTCGCGGTCTTCGCCTCCACGTGTGTTTGTCGTTCCCAGTTTTTTAGTTCGTGCGTGTATAAAAGCGCGTGAGTGCATACGCACAATACTCCAAAGTACGCATTTGAAACATACGGCACAAGTTTTACGGTTACCGCCACGTCGTCTCCGCGTCGAATATCACTCACGCCCACCGTCACATGGGTGCTAGTACCCTCACCCCGTGTAGAGCTTTACGTGCTGGGTTAGCGCTACTTTGACTCTAACATACTTTGAGTACGCTTCGCACCTGAAATGCAGGGGTAAGGGACGGATTAGAGGGATAAACATCGCTTTAACCCCCTGATCCGTCATCTCGCGACCAAACACCGTGACACGGTTAGCGTACAAGAACGAAAGTAAACGCGTTTCCGTGCCCGTCACGAGTTGGGTGATCAACGGGTTGGCCACGTTTAGATCTAGGTTTTTGTGCGCGCGCGTGTTGGTTTCCGATCCGTCCGCACTTCGCACCCCGAACGTGGTGGTCATGCGCGGAAACACAACTTCCGGTGGTCCACTCGTGGTCCCCCGAGTCACCCACACTCGTAAATCAGGGTGGGTACCACTCAGGTTAAACTTAAAGGTGTGAACGTACGCATTCAGCGCTCCGGTGGCCGCGCATAACTCGCCGGCAACATTTGGACGCTCAAGGTCTTTAATTTCAACCGGTGCGCTTTGGATCCCGCCAACACTCTCGTTTTGTACTTCACTCTTTTCCGTCGCGACTCGTTCTCTTTCTCTCGCCTCTTCGACCCGTTCCCGTGTCGCCGCCATCTTTTCAGCCGCGACATGTTCGCGCTCTTGTTCCCGGGCCGCCGCGTGTTCCGTCGCGAGTCGTATCCGTTCTCTTTCTTCCATTTTTGTTACCTGGTCTACACGTTCTCGTTCCCGAGCCGTGGCATTTTCTGCATCAACTCGTTCACGTACTCGCTTCACGTTTGCCACCGCCACTTTTTCAGCTGTGGTCGCCGCGGCGAGGATCTTCGACGCACTCTGACTCTGCTCTCTAGTGGTGGTTTCGAGGGTTTGTGCAGCTATCCGCCGTTGGAGCGCCATCTGGTACTGATCAAATGCGACTTTCTCTTCACGTTCGGCAACTTCTCGCTGTCCTCGTGCGGCCACGTGTTGATCGAGTGCCGCGTTTGCACTTAAAGCGGCCGCTCGCTGTGTGGTCGTTGCCTGTGCCGCCACGCTTTCCGCCTCCGCGATTGTCGTTTGGACGGGGACGGGGTGTGGCGGGGTGGTCGGGGCGGGTTTGGTCCGGGCCTTACATGCGTCACACAACTTGGATTTGATTCCAAACCTGTCGCACCCCGCCTTTACGTGATACTCGTACTGAAGCCGCTGGGTGCACGTTGGGCAAACGTACTCATGTGAGGGGTGCGCATTTTCCGCCAGAACAAGACACCCGTCCGCCGCCTGCACGAGATCCACGATGCTCATTTACACATCACACGGAATGATTTGTTTTCAAAGTTATAACGCGCGTGAACGCAAGGATGGATCCATAACACAACTATTTCAAATTAAATGTAAAACTTGTTTGTATTTGTTTATCATTTTAAGAACAATCCTAAAACGTTTGCGTTTCGAGATAACTTATAAGCTCATGCACGCTACAACAGGCGGTATGGACAGCCTTCAAATCGTCACTTGTAATCACTCGTTGTATCTCGATGATTGCATTCATATCTTTGCCTACAACACATCTTCGAGCGATATGATCGACAAACTTTGGATATTTGTCAAAAACTTGACGAAGCGTATTTGGCGCATTTGCGGGGCACCAGAGCCCCGCGTCACACCAAATTTGAGGTGCCAACACAAGAAAGTCAACTTTTACGGGGTCCATGAACGTATTCAAATCTGATGAGAAGGGGGTGTCCATAATTAGCAAATGTTATGACTTACGTTTTTAATACAATTTAATCGAATATTTTTTTTTCCTTTTGCGTTTTAAACAATATTTTATCACATTCATTAAACAAATGACTAAAACATGTGTCGGATGCAAAAAACGACCGAGTTATGGCGTTCGAGGTTCGAAGGCGTCACACTGTATCACGCACAAACTCGAAAACATGGTCGACGTGTTAAATAAAACTTGTGTTGAGTGCAAAAAACGACCATCTTTCGGCGTTCCGGGCTCAAAAACGGCGTTGTATTGCGCCACGCACAAACTCGAAAACATGATAAACGTTAAAAGTAAAACTTGTATTGAGTGCGGGAAAATACCAAAGTTCGGCGTTCATGGCTCAAAAACGGCGTTGTATTGCGCCACGCACAAACTCGAAAACATGGTCAACGTTAATAGCAAAACTTGTAACGAGTGTGAGAGACAACCGAATTTCGGCGTTCCGGGCTCGAAAACGGCGTCACACTGTGCGATACACAAACTCGAAAACATGGTAAATGTTTGTAGCAAAACGTGTATTGAGTGTGAGACACGACCGAGTTTCGGCGTTCCAGGCTCAAAAACGGCGTTGTATTGCGCTACGCACAAACTCGAAAACATGGTCAATGTGAATATGAAAACATGTATTTTTGAGGGGTGCAAGACACTCCCAAATTTCGGCGTTCCTGGCTCGAAAACGGCGTTGTATTGCGCCACGCACAAACTTGAAAAAATGGTTGACGTTAAAAGCAAAACATGTGTTTCGGATTTGTGCTCGACTATAGTCGGCAAGCGTTACAAAGGCTACTGTGTGCGTTGTTTTGTGTATCTTTTTCCAGATGAACGTGTATCTCGCGATTACAAAACGAGAGAGCGCACAGTCGTTGATTTCTTAATGGGGGTGTTTCCAAGCGTCACGTGGATTTACAACAAGCGCGTGTCCAACGGCTGCTCCAAGTATCAACCGGACCTTTTGTGTGATCTGGGTGACCAAGTGCTCATGGTCGAAATTGACGAGAACCAGCACGCGACTTATGACTGTTCGTGCGAAAACAAGCGGTTAATGGAGTTGAGCCGCGACATAGGTCACCGGCCTCTCGTGGTAATTCGTTTTAATCCAGACAAGTACGTAGATGCGCACGGTGTGAAGCACACATCGTGTTTCGGCGTTGACGGTCGAGGCATGGTGTGCGTGGCTAAGCGCAAACGAGACGAGTGGGACGATCGGCTGGCGTGTTTGCGCTCCACAATTTCATATTGGATGACGTATCGTACGGATAAAACGGTGGAGGTAGTTAGTTTATTTTTCACGTAAAACAATAACAAAAAGTGACAAATGCACGTGGTTGTGTTTGCATAATGATAAAAACGGTATCACAATGCGCTGCTGTAGCTCAGTTGGCAGAGCATGCGGCTGTTAACCACAAGGTCGATGGTTCGACTCCACCCAGTAGCGCTTTTATGTTTAACTTAATTTTTTAACAACAATTTATTAACATTGTCCAACTAGTGAACACAGCGCCCTGTGTTCAAACTGCTTAATGCCATGTGTTTGCTTTAAATTGCTTAAGTCATTGCCAACAGTCCATAGCACATAGTCGTGTTTCAGCTTGCAGTTAAACAATTTAAAGAAATTTCGGGTATAATAGTTGTTAGTGAAGCCGTAGATGAGCTTCGCGTTGTTGTTCAACGAAGACATGAACAATTGGGTTTTTAGATCTAAGAGCACCTCTTGAGAAGCGTATGCGCGAGCGCTTCGAGGAGATGTAGACTCGTGATCGCTGTCGAACAGTGGCGTTGTTTTGAACGGTCGTAAAGCTTTCATGACCATGGTAGTCACGTCCAAATACTGGACTAGTGGATCTGCTCGATCGATGGTGCTCTGAATGCGTGCTCGATGTTCTCTGATTTGGCCTCGAACTCGTGTCCGTGATACGTGACAATCCAGTCTGTGGCGTGCCCAGTCGGATGCCTGATGCGCGGCGCAACAATATCGAGCCTTGAGACAGCCTATACAGCGTTTAAGGGTGATGTTTACACTCGTGCTTGTGTGTTCGCACGACACTAGTGAACAACGCATCTGGTAAGTTGTGAGCAATTTCAAAAAGTGAGTGGATGTAGTAAATGAGAAAATTTAGAAAAAAGAAAAGTGTTCTATAATAAAAACTATAGTTTAAATAAATGTCGCTTCTCCGTGAAAACACGGCAACTGTCACCGCAGGAAACACCGTGCAATGCACGCACGCCATAAACACAGGGGAGGTGAATTTACGGGGCAACATCTTTTCGACCGCCGCCGTAAACATCCCCACGCACGTGCTCACCGACTCCACGCAGACCCTCGTCGCCGCCACAACATCCAAGGTGCTCGTTAACGGTGACAATCAGACAACCACTATCGCCGCCACAGACACAGTGCTACTACCGAACAGCAGCTCCGGCCTGTTTGTCACACCCTTGCGCGGTATGTTGCTGCAAAACCTTGTCGGCTTCAAGCCCATGCTCCGCGACCATGTCACGTCGGAGCTTGTGTACGATACGCTAGGGGAAAGCAGCAGCCTGACGTTTCTGCGCCAAGAGCATGTGAACTGTGTTAACGACTTATTACAGTATATTGTCACCGTAGCCAGTGCGGCACCGACGACGACAAGCCGCTTATGCTACCTTCTGGCAATGCTTTTCGCCACGGCATGGAATCTGGTTTCGCCCTCCATCAACTCGGGCGCCGCGCTCCCTCCAACTGCTTCGGGCTTCCCCTCGACCGGCACTATCCATGGCACCCACGATACTTGGGACTTCGACCTCCGCTACCCGCAATCCTCCAACGACGCCACAGTCTGGGTTGTTTGGGTGCTCTCCCAGTACGCCCCTACAATTATACCGGGGTACGACACCAACGCGCTGCTGACCCGTGAACGCGCCCTGTTCAACTGGACTGTATTGGAGCAAGATGCCGCGACCGCGGAGGTGTTGGCAAAAGTTGATAGTGCCGCCTTTGTCGCGCGCTGGAACGCGTGGTGGTCTTTGCGTGCTAGCGATGGTTATAACAACCCCGCCACCGGCGCGTACGTCGCCACCAGTGCGGACCTGCCGAACATCGCCGCACCGCTGGTGGTGGTCAGCAACGCGGATCCAGGCAACTCGGGTAAGTGGACGCCTCTGCAGCTACCTTCAGGCACGGTGCAAAAGTACTTAGGGTACAGATGGAACGAGGTGCAGTCCACGTGCTTGGCGCCCGCTGATGAGATTGTGGTGGTCGGCAGCGCCGCGCCGTACTTCATCCCCCACACTGATCCGGCGCGCAACACCGAGGTGCACGACGTCTACGTTGCAAGCGCGTCGTTGTCCGACGCACAAAAGATGTCGGCGGAGTTCTGGGCGGGCGGGCTTCATACAGCCACTCCACCCGGCATGTTTGCGTGGCTGTGGGCTGATTACGTGCGCCACTATGTCACCGCACCGGCGTACAACAGCACCTCGGGCGAGACAGATGCGCAAGCACTATCCTTTTTACAGCTGTCCGTCAGCCTGTTCGAGGGCAGTCGGCTGGTGTGGCGGGTGAAAAGCCAGTACGGCGAGTCGAGACCCATTCAAGAGGTGCGGAACCGTTTTAGGGGCACGGTACAGCCCGACCCCGTTTCTGGCGTGCCCACCGACGCGTCGCTGTGGGTGCCGTACCAGATGCCAAACTTTGTCACCCCGCGCTTCGCTGACTTCCCGTCGGGACACACGTACTTCGGCGCGTGTTTCGCAACCATTATGACCGACTGGTTCGGCGCCAACATCGACGCGGGCACCCTGCCCGTAGTTAATGCGACGTACACCAGTACCAACCTGAGTGTCCTGACGCCCGTTTTTGTAGGAGCTCCCGACCGCCAAAGTCGTTTCGGCACTTTTTTCATTGCGCAAGGCAGCAGTGAAGTGCAGCCAGGCGTTGCACCGGCGGGACCCGTTACGCTGGACTGGAGCGCTTCTACGTGGACCCAGCTTGCCGACGACGTGGGTCTCTCGCGCTTCTACGGGGGCATTCACGCCATGTCCGCGTACTACGGAAGCCAAGCGGTGGCGAGGTCGCTCACTCCGCTCGTGCACAGCAAGTGGGAAATTTCATCTTTCTAAGAGAAGAATATTAACTATGGTATAAAATATATACAACACCAGCAACCCCCCCCCTAACAAGTTACAGTACAAATGTCTATGCTTAAAGAAATCTTCGGCCAGTGCTTGACTGTGAATGGCGACGTGTCGTGCGGCTCGTTGAGCGTGGCCGAGCTGTCCGTTGCTGGCGCCATCCAACAGAACCCGGTGCGTCTGGGAGACGCCAGCACGGGAACGGTAAACCAGGGGGGCAACTCGGTCGCCATCGGCGCGGGCGCAGGCGTTTTGAACCAGGGTGAGAACTGCATCGCGGTGGGCACCAACGTGGGGGTGAGCAACCAAGGAGAGGGCGCGATTGCCATCGGCGTCAACGCAGGAGTAACCAGCCAGCATCCGTACAGCATATGCATCAACGCGGATCCAAACACGATTCTGGACTCGACACAGAGTTCCAGTTTGTTCATTAACCCTGTTCGCGGCCTGTCGGCGGACCAACTGGCGGCATCCGCACCACTCTACTACAACCCTACTTCGGGCGAAATTGTTTACCTCATCTCACCGTAATCATCTCTCCGTAATCATCGCATGCAAAAAAGGCAGTATGCTAAATACATAGGTTGTTCGCGACGAACATGATAAAAGGAATAAAAGGTTTATTATAACTAACTACTACTACGTTTGCATTATTATAAAGGGGAACAGGGCGTCAAGGCGACGCTGAAGAAATTCGCATTATCGGGGGGCAACCGCGATTCAACGCCGCACTGCTCGCACAAAATGAACTCGTTCAGCGGCGTGTTGACGTAGTAGATGGTTTCGCGGAGCAGTTCCTCGCAAAAAGCACACACGTCCGTGGTATCCACTCGCCACTCGGGCGGACAGGTTTTGACTAGTCCGCGGCCGTTTTCTGCGAGGTCTCGGAAAAACTGCAGGTCACGCGCATGACGTCGGGGTGCTGGGTCTGTTGTCAAGTCGTAAAAAAGCATAGCGAGTTTTAAAGCTCAATTCGGACTTCAAAAACAATATGACGGAATAAACTAAAACCTATATTTGTAGATAAGGTAACAAAAAAAACATTGACTTAAAGTGTAAATACATGCGTGAACGTAACAAACCACGGACACGGACACGGTCACGGACACGGACACGGACACGGACACGGACACGGACACGGACACGGACACGGACACGGACAGCGGTAAGACACCGTTCCAGGTCAAGAAGGAGTGGGCGTGGACGGACGTTGCGTGGACGGACGTTGCGTGGCGGCAAAGCGTTTGCGAGCGGAGACGGTGGGTGCGTGTTTCGGCCGGCGCTAAAGTGCGAGGGTCGCGCCGAACGCCCCGTGGGTCAGCTCAGTAAACTAGGCGTAACAAACAAGTCCGATGGCGAGTGGCGCGCGCTAAGTTTTGTGCGTGACGCGATCGCCGCGGCAACAGCCAACGGCAGGCGTAAGCGCCCTAACGCCGTGCAAGATTTTACGGTGTATTATAGCCCGGAAAACTACTTTATAGTGCCAACGGAAATCTGTACGCCGGCCCCGCTGGAGACAACCGACCTCGAAGAGTTTGACGCGGTGTGTGCACACGCGTTAGGACAGATACAGTCGGGCACCGTCAACGACAGGCGGGCGCTTGAGCTACGGATCTTGCAAGTACGCGACGGGGGGCCCACGGTTGAAAACCGCGCACGTGGCGAGGCGCCGCAGGTAGCCTCCGAACCGTTTTGGAGCGCGATGCTGGGGCTGCTAGCCAACGGTATAGTGCCACTAAACCAGCGTGGTGTAATCCATCATGACATCAAGTTTAATAACGTGGTGTATAACGACAGCGAACCGTTCGTTCGACTGATAGACTGGGACCACGCGATTCGACTCGACGCAGAACATTACATGAAATCGGTACGCGAAGGCTACAACGACTTTCGAACTGCGATGCAGCAACCCATCGCGTACGCGTTTTTGTGTAAAAAAGCCCACGACGTGCTGTCTCGACGGTTAAGCAAGGACGGCGCGCGGTGTCAGCTGTACCGCGTTGTCTCTCGCTTGCACAAAGATTATGAAACACGCGGAGAGAGGTACGCCGGTGTTTCGGAGAGCACAGACAACGTGGGCGGCGGCGTGTGGGAGCAGCTCGGCACCATCCTCGACAAATTTTACAACGAGCTTACCGGCGACTTCAACTGGCGCGCGTACTCGAGCCTACTGGTCGCGAACTACGACGTTTACGGCTGGTTGGCTCTGGTGAACTACTGCGCCCAGCACTACATGCGCATGTTTTCGGACCACGCGTCCACCGCATTTTATACCCGACCGGAGCTCAAACTCTTTCTGTTAAAGTACATGTACTCGCCCGACACGCTGGCGGAGCCGTACAACCTGCACGACTTGAGCCGGGAGTTTTCCACGATCGTCACCGTGCCTCCCGAGCCTGATTTAAAGCGGTTCCGGCGCGTGTTCCCGGGTCCGGGGGTTTGAAATCACACACGTGTATATGTTGATCGGCGTGGACTCAGAACTCTCTTTATTAAATTTCGCTCGCGTTGGATCATGAATAAACTACGCTCGTAATACAAAAAACCACTACAAAACTAATCAATGTCGTGGACTGAAAACAGTATCACAAACGGCATTCCCTCTTGCGCCGCGTCGTAGCTCTGCGCGACTTTGAGGCCGGAAAACAGGTCGCGCGGGATGTAGTAGCCGTTCTCGTCGGGCGTCGCGTCCTCGCTGAGGTTGTTGTACTGGTAGACGCGCAGCTGGTCCGACATGTTCAACAACTTGTACTTTTTGTCGTCGCGCGAGAACCAGAAGGCCGGCCTGGAGGTCCAAACGGCCACCTGCCGCGCGTCGGTGATGTACGCGACACTTTTTAGCACGCCGTTCATGATGCTCCACGTCGCCGTCTGGCGGGGGAAAGACGCCAGCAGGTTTGTGCGCTCCTTTTTGCTCACCATGGCCATGTCCATCGTGACACGCAGCTCCAGCAACGGCCTAGCAAACGCGTGCTCGAACTCGACGCGCAGCGACAAACTGGTGTGTGGCGCCGCGGCGATGGGCAGGTTCAGCGGCTCGCCTAGCGTCACCGTCTGCACGTACTGCTGCGCGTCGACGTACAGCTCAATGTTCTTGATGCGGTTCGTGGCACTGGCCGGCGACGCGCACTCGATGCCGTGAACGACGAACAACACGTCGATTTCTCGCGTCAGCTCAATAAAAACCTTGTTGAAAGAAGAGGGGTGGGGAGTATCGCCGTACACACTGGTGACGAGGATGCTCTTGCAGTAGTGGTTGACGCGCAAGTGCTCGTGCGCGCCCATGGTGGCCAGCATGACCAAACAGTCGTTGTAGGTACAGCCCGCGCCAGACTGCTCCACGTAAACAAGGCTCGCGGGACCCTCCCTCTGATCCTCCATTACGAGTTTTATTGTTTATCCATGGAAGACAAAATAAAAGGCGCGGCGCAAACTACTCGATAGACGCGTTTGTTTTTATTTTATTTTAAATTAAGGGAGGTGTTGGTCCACGTGACGCGCTCGTGCCCGCCGCCCGCGGAGCGTCCCAACGTGAAGAGTATCCACGCGACCAGCTTAACGAGGTAGTAGTAGTAGCTCGGCGGGTGCTCCATCACGCGCAGACACCCGCGCTCGCCGACGCAGGCTGCGAAAAAGTCAACGAAGGAAATTTCGCTGCTCGGTCCCCGCTTGTTTTGGGCGGACACGTTGCGGATGGATGGGTCTCGCTGTGAGTCTTCTTGGTGCTGGTCGGGGAAGTCGGCCGTCACATAGCGGTGGAACAGCAGCTGCTGGAACTGGCGCACGCTCGCGCCCTGTACCACCACCCCGAGCTCCGTGTCGCAGGGCCGCGGACTCCACGACCGGTCGCTGAGGTTCGACGACGAGCGAAGCATCCACTTGGAATCTACGAACACGATGTTGCTGTGCACCTTGATCAGCGTGCCCGCGCACTCGAGGCGGCCGATGAACAGGTGGGCGCGCACTTCGCGGGCCGTGAGCCCGTACTTGGCGCCGAGCGCGTAGGCGGACTGCATGGACCAGGTGACCATGGTGCGGCAGTAGAGGTGCACCAGTCGACTGGGCTCGTCGTCCTGGCGCGTGTTGGTCAGGATGACGACGTGGAAGGTGTCGCCGTGCAGCACGGCGTTGCTGATGCGCTGCATGATGGCCTGGCCGATCTTGTTGCGCTGGGCGTCGCCGAAGGTGATGAGGATCTGGTTCTCGATGTGCACGCTGTGCTTGGCGCCCATGATGCGGTAGTACAGCTCGTCGTGCTCGTCGACGCCCGTGGTGAGCGGTTGCGGCGGGCGCGCGTTGACGCTGGCGTGGTTCCTGACGCAGAAGCGGTGCATGGCCGGCGTGCAGGGCACCACGACGCTCAGCTCGTGCCAGAAGTAGTTGAGGCGGTTTTTGCGCAGCCACCCTGCGCGCTCGGAGTTGATGTCGCACCCGGTGACCATGATGCGCTCGCCGTCCATACACAGGTACTTTTGGTGGTGGTAGCTGTACTTGGTGTTGCGGGAGAAGTGGCGCGTGAGCCAGTTGGGGCCGAGACTGCCGACGACGCAGCGCACGTCTACCTGTCCGGACGCGTACTTGGCGAGCACGTGCGCGGGGCTCTGCTGGCCGTAGTCGACGACGGGGTTCATGAGGACGTGGACGCGCACGCCGCGGGTTGCACACTCGTCGATGAGGGAGAGGAAGGTGGTGCCGTCGTCGGCGAGGGGCTCGTGGAAGTCGCAGAGGAAGGTGGAGTAAAAGATGGTGTGGCGCGCGCCGCGCATCAACTGCACGATGGACGCACGACACGCGGCGAAATCGGGGAGGAACTCACATGTGGAAGTACTCATTATTAAATTTATAATAGTATCATTTTTATTCTTCTTGTACATCCATTTTATCAGAAAAATGAAAAGTTTCTCTTCTACGTTTTCCTCTTCCTTTTGCTTCTCCACTTTCACTTTCACTTTCACCTTTACTTTCACTTTCACCTGCACCTGCACCTGCACCTGCACCTGCACCTGCACCGTTTGAATCGTCCCGTTTTTTAATTCCGGCCTTATATTCAGCTTCCTCCAATAATTGTTGATTAGCATTTAACGCATCAGAAAATAACTTTTCATTCATTACGGGAAATGTATCGTCTGTATAATGATTTTTAATGTAATCAAGTTGCTGATTCGCAAATTTACCCAATTGTTCAGCGCTACTAATTGATTCAATTAAACGACATAATTTACTAAGCTTTTCTTTATAATCGTTACATTTTGCTTCATTATTGCACGACATAAAATCACACATTTTATTGTCATTTTGTTTTCCATTCACTTTTGTTAAAAAGTAATAATTGTTTTTCTGTTCATTCTTAGTAATTTTATATAGCGATTGTAACAAAAACCATACGTTATTTATTATAAGAACGCATTTTTCTTCATGATACGGTATTTTATGATTTTTTATAGTTTGAATTCTGTTAAATATTGAATTTAAAAGATCATTTTTTGTTGCATTTTGTGCGCTAGTAAGCTCAGGTAGAACCTGCTCTCCCCCTCGTAACTTGCGCGACATTGTCTTTCGGCTCTGGCTATTCCTTTTTTTGTTTTTTGAGCATGCTCTACACGTCTTTTTGCTTCGATTGTCCCGAACGCTTTTTTTGCCTCGCCGGGGTGTCAAGCGATGCGCTCTCCGGGGTGTCAACCGATGCGATCTCCGAGGTGTCGATGGCTTGTTGCCTCGTCGTCGTGTCGATGGCATGTTGTGTTTGTTGTTTACATGTAGCCCAATATTTTTTTGTGTCCTAACATAAAAGAAGAAAGACGTGACATGTCCGATGACGAGGAACACGTGCCTTTTAATTTTAATTTCAAGGACATGAATTCCAAAGTGGCCATTGCGTCCATCATTATGATCATGGCGCTCATCGTCAAAAAAACACAAATCGAGATGCCGTTTATCAAACAAACGCCGGGCGCTTTTCTGGAAAGCCTCGCCACGTTCATGAAAAACTTGCTCGTCGACACCGCATCCGGCATCACCCGGTCGCACGTCCACGACGCTTTTATGATGATTGCTAATGCCAATGACCAGAATCGTCCCGATGACCAGAATCACGTAAACACCGATGACCAGAATCGTACCGGCGACCAGAATCACGTTAACACCGATGACCAGAATCGTCCCGATGACGAGACCCGTAAAACATTAGCAGCTGAGATTTCCAAACACATAAAAGCGGAATCCAGCGAAGTGCAGCTTTATATTTTACCTCTTTTAGTGTTGTGCAACCTAAACAACACGGCTGTAATAACGTCCGTGCTTATCGAAAACGTGTATTTCATCATGCAACTTGTTCCTTTCGTGTGCTTAAAAACCTTTCGCGTCATGAATACCAAACAAAACAACGTTTTCCCTCAGTGCATCCTTGCCTTGTACATTGCGAAAACACAGATTAAGGAATACCAAAGGGTGGATAAATCATTTGTGCTCCAATTTTTAATCGACCATGTTCGATTTGTCAGCTCTTTATCCGGTGGGTGGGTCCCAACAGGCACCGGAGGTTACGCCCCGGCTTTCACGAGGACCCGCAATGATAACGACGAGTATGACAACGCACACTATGATTATGGCGATGCTTATGGTGATGATGATGATCATAATGATACCAATGGAACCTATGGAGAGGGAGAAGACGAGTTGGATGATAAAGACGAAAACCAGCACTGGACTGCCAAATTATCGCTGCTTGGAATTGTGGTCTTGATCAACATGTTGCAGGCTAAAACAGCGGGCTCGGTTGCGTTCGTCGACTTCAAACTTTCAAATCCGTTCCCGTCCATTCTTCGCTTTTTGCGGGACGTCAAGTACGAGTGTCTGTCGAGCATGCCCAAGAAGTCAATCATGAAAGCATGGTTCGAACTGGACAAAGACCCCGCGAATCAGCAAAAACTGAAAATGAGCAGCGAAGTCCAACTGTACTTGTTTCCACTGATAGTCATGCGGTTGCGCACGTCCAGCCTTGTGACATTGATACAGGAAAATGTTGGTCACATTATGGGATTGTTTTTAGGTGTCGATCTGGTGACTTTCGAGTACAGCGCAACGCGCGACAACAAAATTATTGATGCAACGCTTTTCGCCCAAAAAATAAGCCAAGAAGACTTGACGGATCCGGTACGCAGCATTATACAAGTTATTAAACGGGAAAAAATAGCAGAATTAATACGACGACAAAGTAGTCGCAACGAAGCGCGAGCGCGACAAGAAAAACAAGCCGCAAACGCATTGGAAGCAGCAACAGTAGCACGCGAAGAAGCGCTCGCGGCTCAACAAATTGCGGGGGAAGCAGAAAGAAATACCCGCGTCGCGATAGAATCGCAACAACAAGCGCAAGGGAAACAACAAATTACACTAGCAGCATCTCTGGCAGCTGAAGCAGCTGTAAATGCAGCGCGCGCAGCAGAGGTAGCTCGAATAGCAAATCAACAAACCTCTTTGGCACTAAATGTAGCAGTACAACTTGCAGCGACGCAGGCTAGGGCAACAGAACTGAAGGCGGCGCAGGCCCAGGCGGCAGAAGCGATGAATGCTCTAAAAGCGGCGGACACAGAAGCAGAAGCGGCGACACGCGCAGTACATGAAGCAGAAAAAGCGCAAACAAAAGCGCGAGAGAACGCAGCAACAAAGGCACAACAAGAAAATGACGCCATTGCAGCCACAGCAGTAGCAAACGCGGCAATAAAAGAAGAAGAGGCGGCAGCTGACGAATTAACAACAAAACTACAACAACTATCACTAGCGGTAACCGAAGCCGACAAACTTTCAGAAAAACTGCGACAACTTTCACTAGGGGTAGACGAAGAACACGTAGCAGTGGACGTACCAGCAGTAGTGGAAGCAATACCACTAGCAGCACCACTAGCAGCACCACTAGCAGCACCACAAGCAGCACCAGCACCAGCACCAGCAGCAGCACCAGCACCAGCACCAGCACCAGTACCAGAACCAGCACCAGCAGCAGCAGCAGCAGCAGCACTACCAATATCAGCAGCACCAGTACCAGCACCAGTACCAGTACCAGCACCAGTACCAGTACCAGCACCAGCACCAGCAGCACCACCAGCACCAGCACCAGCACCAGCACCAGCACCAGTAGTAGCAGCACCA
>Ga0208718_1000036_pt1 | contig 32299 bp, 18 predicted proteins | sample LakMenE29Apr09ns_FD_150743 | JGI IMG/M metagenome (GOLD analysis project Ga0208718, IMG submission 150743) | Freshwater microbial communities from Lake Mendota, WI - 29APR2009 deep hole epilimnion ns (SPAdes) | ecosystem: Environmental > Aquatic > Freshwater > Lake > Epilimnion/Euphotic zone ...
GTTATAATATCAATATATGATAAATTTTCTTTGATATAATCAATAACTGTTTTTTCTTTTGTTTTATAATTTCTTGAAATTGGAATATCAGGAAATAAATGCATGAAACAATATCTGCAATAACCATTATACCGTTTATTACCATAAGTATTACACCATGATGATTTACATTTAGGATGTCTAATATCAATCGTTCCTGTTAATTTACATCTAGAACAATATTTTGCTATTTTTTCTCCGGATATAGCAAAATATGCTTGTTTATTATTACATATTATACATTTAGGATTTATAATATCAATCATTCCTGGTAATTTACATCCAGAACAATATTTTGCTATTTTTTCATTAGACATGGCAAAACATGGTATTTTATAATTACAAATAATACATTTAGATGATATAATATTTATCATATTATCTAATTTACAAATTGCACAATATTGAGCTTTTTCTTCACCAATAATTGCAAAATATGGTCTTTTATTATTACATATTATACATTTAGGATTTATAATATCAATCATTCCTGGTAATTTACAACCATAACAATATAATGTTTTTTTATCTTCTATTATTCCAAATGATGGTCTTTTTATATTACATATGATACATTTAGAATGTATAACATCAATCATATTGTCTAATTTACATTTAGAACAATATAAACCTTTTGTTTCTCCTTTATAGTTATATAAAGCTTGTTTTTTACAATTATTTCCTTTACACATATATAATTTTATAAATTGTATGAATTATATATAAATATCATTTTTTAAATGACAATATAATTTAAAAAATTATCTTACATCCAGAGATAAATTAATATTTGCATTATTTATGTTATTACCTGTAAGACGTCCTATTGATTATTTAAGAATGATGATTATTGATAAAGAACCATTAACAGAAGATAAAATATTAATACATAAAAGAAATAATTATTATTATAATAAAACATTTTATTATAACAGAACAAAAACAAAAGAAATACAAAAAATAACAGTTCCAGATGAATTAGAAATATTAATAAAGAATTATATAAATGATAGAATAACAGGTAGTTTATTATTAGATAATGATAATAAACAATATACATCATCCAATTTATCAATACATATAATGAGAATATTTAGTAAAATATATGATATATCAATATCAGCAGTTGAATTACGACATTATTATTCAACTTATATTAATTATTTAGTAAAACAAAAAGAATTAACTGAAAAAGAACATAGAAAAATATGCGATATGATGAACCATAGTTATGAAGAAAATAAAAAATATGCCTATTGTTTATAAAAAGGATTTAAAGAATTCTTATAAATCTCTTTAAATCATTTTTATATAGTAAAAAGGAGTTTAAGTTGTTTTATATTTAATTTATAATAATTATCAAATTCATCAGTACTATATTTAGAACCAATTATATCAATATATTTATTTAAATGACTATATAAATTATTATTTTTAGATGTAATTATTAATATATAATCTAAAAAACATAATATATTATTATTAATAACATCATCTTTAAAATTAATTTCTATAAATGATTTCATATTTTTTGCAATATTATTAATTATTATTGGATATATTATATTATCCATTTTATTTATCCATTTATTTGTTTTTGTTAAAATTTTTGAATATGATTTATTTGTTTTTTTAATTATTTTATTATTTTCATTCTCAAATAATTTATTATAATATAATTCAAACAATTCATAATAATATAATTTATCATTCTTTATAAATTCTATATCTTTAATATGTGAATTATCAAAATTAATTATTTTATTATCATAATCAAAATATACTATACTATTTAAACTATCATTTGATGAACTTTCTAATAATGAACTTTCTAATAATGAACTTTCTAATAATGAACTTTCTAATGATGAACTTTCTAATGATGAACTTTCTAATGATGAACTTTCTAATGATGAACTTTCATTAGAAATAGAAATAATAGATAATATAATATTTATCATATGATTATAATCACCCATAAAATATTCATTGCCAATATCTTTTTTATGAATAAAATGTTCTTTAAATTTTTGTATTATTAGTTTTTCTTTTTTATCACAATCATTTGTTATTATATATAATAATAATATTGAACCATTTGGATAAGATTTAATTCTTTGTAAATTTTCTTGTTTAGTTTTACCAATTTTATATATAAGTTCTTTAGTTTTAATAAATTCTCTTTCTTTAATTAAATATATAAACTCATTATTATTATCATCTAAATCACATAATGACATAATATTATTATCATTAATCATATCTTTTAAATAAAAAGGATTTAAAGAGATTAATAATAATTCTTTAAATCCTTTTTATAACTAATCATAATTTAATATTTCTCTTATTTTTTCTAGATGTATTTATATATATGTCTTAAACACTAATAATAAAAAAATGATTTTATACTTCTTATAAATATTATAAAATAATGTCATCTATAATATTCAATTGTAAGTTTTGCGAATATAAAACAAAAAGGAAATATGATTTAAATAGACATCAAATAGCATTACATCCTAAAAATGTAATGAACCAAATTAAAGAAGAAGAAATTAAAGAAGAAGAAATAGAAGAAGAAGAAATTAAAGAAGTAGAAATTAAAGAAGTAGAAATTAAAGAAGAAGAAATTAAAGAAGAAGAAATTTATAATTGTGTAAAATGTGATAAAAATTATAAGACAATTAAATATTTTAATAATCATCAAAAAAATTGTAATGGATTGAATATTTTATCGTGTTCTAAATGTATGTTTATTTTTACATCAAGACAAGCTAAATCAAATCATATTAAAAAAAATAATTGTATTGCTAAAAGTATTATTAATAATATTAATAATCATCAAAAGTTTATTAATAATGATAATGAAACTAAAGAATTTATATATTTATTACAAGAAAGAGAATTTATCAAAACAAAAGAACCTATATATAAAATAGGAAAGACAAAACAGGAAAAATTAAAAAGAATTAAATCTTATCCAAACGGTTCAGAATTATTATTATATACAGTATGTAATAATTGTGATGAAATAGAAAAAACAATAATAAATAAATTCAAAAGTCATTTCATTCATAAAAAAGATATTGGAAATGAATATTTTAAGGGTGATTATAATTCAATGATTTATTTAATATATGATATATTATCAAAAAAAGAAGATATTAAAAAAAATAATTGCAAAGCAAAAAGTATAAATCATAATATAATAATGAATGATGATTATATTAAAAATTATGGAAATGAAAGAATAGATTATTTAGAAGATTTTATAAATAAACCTACTATTAAAGATTTACCAATTCATAAAAAATTAATAAAATATATAGAATATAAATATTTTAATGAAGAATTTCCAGAAAATAGAAATATTAAATATGAGAATAATAATTGTTTAATACGAGAAGATGGTAAATGGAAGTCTAAAAACTTAAATAATATGATAATTGATATAATTGATAAAAATAAATTAATAATAATATATAATATTGAATATACAGAAGAAGATAATGAGAAAGAAATAATTGATAATTATAAATATATTAAGGATGAATTGAAAGTTCTTATTAAATCATCTAAATCTATTTAAAGATATCTTATTAATTTCTTTAAATATCTATAAATAATGACTATTAAATCCAGAATAGGTTCAATATGTATAATAAGTATAATTTATATTTATGCATCAAAATTAGGTAAAGATATATGGAATGCCAAAATTGAATGTAGAAATAAAAGGATTTAAAGAATTCTTATTAATCTCTTTAAATACATTTAAATAATATTAGTTAAATTTAATAATTGATTATAATACAATTGTATTATTTCTATAGTTTTATCAATTTTATGTTTTAGATTAGACCAATATTTAATTGTTTCTTTTAAATCTTTTAATCTATCATTTCCATTCATTTGTTTTTTTCTTATTAATTTATATAAAAACATAATTAAAATAACATATTATATTTAATTATGTTTTTAATTTCATTTTTTATATTATTAAATAATGTTCTGTTTAAATTTAAATCTAAATAATTTAATCTTGAATATATAAATTCTAATACTTCAATATTCTTTATTTTTTCTTCAATATCCTTTTTTTGGTTATTGTAATAATTCCTTAATTCAAAAGAATTTTTATCAAATAATTTATTACTTAATATATCTAAATTTGTTAACCCCCATCTATTATCATTTTTAATTAAACATCCTTTATTCTTTTCATATTTGATATTATGATTTTCTGGAAACTCTTTATTAAAATGTTTTAGTTCAATATATTTTGGAATAATATTATCACCGCATTTAAAAATTTGTATCATATCATCCAATGTAATATAATCTGTTCTTTCATTTCCAAAATTATTAATAATTGTATTATTTATTATATTATTATTATTATTATTATTACCATTAATATATAAACTTGGTTTATTTTCATTATCTGTTTCTTTATTAACTAAATGTATAATACTTTTTGCTTTACATTTATTTGTTTTTATATGTCTGCTTTTATTACTTGTTGTACTAAATGTTGTCATACATTTAGGACAAGTTAAAATATTTAAACCATTACATATTTTTTCATGTTCAATTAAATATTTTTTTGTTTTATAATTTTTATTACATTTTTTACAATTATATTTGATTTCATCTATGATATGAATATCTTCGTTTATGATATGAATATCTTCATTTGTGATATGAATATCTTCATTTATGATATGTTTATCATCATTTATGATATGTTTATCATCATTTGTGATTTTTAACTCTTTTTTAAAATGCTTATTGTTTTGATGTCTAATTAAATTATATTTCTTGTTTGTTGTATATTGACATTCCTCACAAAAAAAACTCATAAATTTATATATATAGAATGATGTATGTTTTATTTTTTAAATATATATTTTTTATATAAATTCCTCATTTTTTTTTGTGAGGAATTGAGGACACGTAAAAATATAAATAATTTTTTAATAGTTTTAGTTGTTTTTTTTCCAATTCTATTTTATATATAATTAATAAATTAGAATATTATAATAAACAATGGATAAATAATAATATGAAATCATTTATAGAAATTAATTTTAAAGATGATATTAATCATTATAATGATAACATCTAAGAATGAGAATTTATTATTCAGAGATTTAAATAAATATATTATTAATTATAAAACAACTTAAACTTCTTTTTACAATATAAAAAGGATTTAAAGAAATCTTATTAATATCCTTTTAAATTTAATATTTTTTAGGTGTATTTATATATGTCTTAAACAATAATAAAAAAAATGATTTTATACTTCTTATAAATATTATAAAATAATGTCATCTATAATATTCAATTGCGAGTTTTGCGAATATAAAACAAAAAGGAAATATGATTTAAATAGACATCAAGCAGCATTACATCCTAAAAATGTAATGAAACAAATTAAAGAAGGAACTAAAGTAGAATTTAAATCTAAATTTACTATAAAAAACATAATAGAATAAAAATAATATATTTAAAGATATCTTATTAATATCTTTAAATATTTATAAATAATGACTATTAAATCCAGATTAGGTTCAATTGGTATAATAAGTATAATTTATATTTATGCAACAAAATTAGGTAAAGATATATGGAATGCCAAAATTGAATGTAGAAATAAAAGGATTTAAAGAATTATTATTAATCTCCTTAAATCCTTTTTAAAGATATTATGATAATATTAAGATTTTATAAAATTAGTTATAGTTATTATCAAGTTTTTATAAATATCTTTATAGATATTATCAAGATATTTATAAATATCTTTATAGATAATATCAAGATTTCATAATTATCTTTATAGATATTATCAAGATTTTATAATAATGTTTATAGATAATATTAAGATTTCATTAAGATTAGTTATAGTTATTATCAAGTTATCATTATTATCTTTATAGATATTATCAAGATTTCATAATTATCTTTATAAAATTAGTTATAGATATTATCAAGATTTCATAATTATCTTTATAAAATTAGTTATAGATATTATCAAGATTTTATAAATATCTTTATAAGATTAGTTATAGATTATTGAGATTTCTTATTTTTGTTTATAGATAATATTAAGATTTTATAATAATGTTTATAGTTAATATTAAAATTTCATAATAATATTAAGTTTTCATAATTATGTTTATAGTTAATATTAATTTATCATAATTATCTTTATAGTTAATATTAAGTTTTCATATTAATAAATGATTTAAGGAGAATTATAAATAATCTTTATATCATTTCTTTTTATTAAATTATCATAATTATGTTTATAGATAATATCAAGTTATCATATCAAGATTTTATAATTATGTTTATAGTTAATATCAAGTTTTCATTATTATTTATAAAAAATAAGATTAGTTATAGATTATTAAGTTATCATATTAATAAATGATTTAAGGAAATTCATAAATAATCTTTATATCATTTCTTTTTATTAAGTTATCATAATTATCTTTATAGTTAATATTAAGATTTCATTATTTTTGTTTATAGATATTATCAATATTTTATAATTATCTTTATAAATAATATTAAGTTTTCATAATAATATCAAGATTTCTTATTTTTGTTTATAGATATTATTAAGATTTCATAATTATCTTTATAGTTAATATTAAGTTTTCATTATTATCTTTATAGTTAATATCAAGTTATCATAATTATCTTTATAGTTATCATAATTATCTTTATAGATATTATCAATATTTTATAATTATCTTTATAGATAATATTAAGATTTCATAATATTATTAAGTTATCATAATTATCTTTATAGATATTATCAATATTTCATAATTATTTATAAGATTAGTTATAGATAATATTAAGATTTCATTATTAGGTTTATAAATAATATCAAGATTTCATAATTATGTTTATAGATATTATTAAGATTTCATTATTATCTTTATAAGATTAATTATAATTATTATTTTTGTCTTAATTTTTTACTATTTTAATAAAAATTGATACTTTCTTTTATTATTATTTTTACCCTGTCAAACAATAGAATATTCGATTTATTGATAGTGTCATTGCAATGTCCAACAACGCCAAAACTGCTGTTCGTGTTTCCTCCAACTCCTCCAAGCCTCTTCATCATATTAAAGAGAATTGTGAGTTGATTGAGAACATCATCAAGAGTTTACCTGAGATTTCAGACTTGAAGGAACAATACGACCCTAAGAAAACCAGAACTTGTAGACATAATTGTCTCTGTTATGAAGTGGAATGCGGCTTTGCGCATACATTCACTATAGAGGCAAGGAAGAAAATAAGGAAGACGTTTTTGAAAGAAACTAAGGCGAAGAACATGAAGGATAAAATCCAGAGTGAGATAGCAAAGTTGGGGGAGGAAGGTTTCGCGAAGTCGTGGGGAGATTATTAAAAAAGTCTTCAGAGGGGAGGAATAAATGGCAAAATTAATTTTTTGTCATTTAAAGAATAAATTCTCTTTTCTTATATATATTATCTTTTATATAAATAGAAAATATGGCTGATAATTGTTATATGGAATATTTTTTAGGTCTTTTATCTCAAACTCTGTTATTTCATTGGTGCACTCCAAAATATTCTCATCATTTAGCATTAGATAAAGTACATGGACGTTTACAAGACCATATAGATAAATTTGTTGAGGTTTCAATTGCAAAATATAATAAACAACCGGTAAAACCTTTTAATATAAAAAATACAGCAAATAGTAATTGTAGTAATTTAGTTTCTTATTATGAAACTCAAATTGATAATCTTAAAAAAATAAAAACATCATTAAAAAATGCAAGTGATTTACAAGGTATTATTGAAAGTATGATTGCTGATATTAATCAACATATTTATTTACTTAGATTAGAATAAAATAAAATATTCGATTTATTGATTGTGTCATTGCAATATTTTTAAAAGAGCCAAGGAATGAAAACGTTTTTGAAAGAAACTAAGGCGAAGAACATGAAGGATAAAATCCAAAGTGAGATTGCTAAGTTGGGGGAGGAGATTATTAAAAAAGTCTTCAGAAGGGAGGAATATGGCAAAATTAATTTTTTGTCATTTTATAGATAATTATATAAATGATTTAAGGATATTCATAAATTATCTTTAAATCAATTATATGCTTTTTTATTTATTTGTTTTTCTTCTTCTATTCTCTCTTCTTCTTTATTATTAAAAATTGTTAATAGGTCTTTTACAACGTCTAATTCCGTTATTTTTTCTGGTATTATACTTCTTTGATTTGTTAATCTCATTAAATTTTCTATTATTTCTCTCTTACTTTCATAATATTCATTATGGAAACATATTGATTGTATATAACTTATTATATGTTTATAATCCATTATTCTCTTTTTTTTATCATCTGTTATATTACTTGCTAATCCATAATCTCCTAATATTACTAAATATCCCTCGTTTTTTATATAATATTTATCTTCCCCGATTTTATAATATAAATATTTATCATCTTTTATTACTTTCTTATAGAAAAAATTATTTAAATGTGCATCATTATGATAATAATTAAATTTATTATGATATAAATATAATGATATTATCATTTGTCCAAATATTGATTTATATAATTTAATCTTTTCTTCTTCTGTTCTTCTTATGTCATCTCCTAATATTTCATTTATTGTTCCATCTAAATGTTCTATTATTATCATTGAATATTTTTCATCACTCTTTAATGATAAACATTTCTCTAATGTTGATGTTATCGTATTATCTTTGATTTCTATTTTATTACAATTTAAATAATAATGTGCTGTATATATATAATTTGGTATTGGTTCTTCTAATTTACTATTCTTTTTTGATATTTCTTTCATTATTTCTATCTCTCTTTTATCTTGTTTTATAAATTTTATTGCATATCTTGCCGTTCTATCATCATTTATAAATACTATTCCATATGAACCCGAACCTATATATTTATCTATTATTATACCGTTTTTATTTATTTCTAGTTTACCGTCTTTATTCAATTCTATACAATTTATTTCATCTTCTGTATCATTGTATTTTTCAACTAAATTACCAAATTTTATATTTCTTTCATTAATAAAATCTTTAATTTCTATTTCATTAATATTTATTATTTCAGAATTAAGTCTTTTTAATTCTGAAATTGCTGTATAACATTCAATTTCCTGTTTTTCACGTGTATTTAAAACTTTTTTTTTTTTATATTTTCTATCATTACTAGAAGAACTAGAATTTCTCGTTCTCCCAATTTCTGATATAACTTTTAAACTTGATGAACTTCTCATTTATAATCTATATATTTAAAGAAAATTTTATTATTTAAGGAGATTAATAAATAATCCTTAAATCAAATTTTGATAATATAATGTCTCATTTGCTATTATTATTAAGATATTATATAATATATATTTCCCTATTCTTTTATCTTTTATTTTTTTGAATAAATAAATATTAAATATTATATATTCTAATGTTATTAATGATATATATTTTATTTTTTTAATTTCATTAGCATTATATAATTATATACTAATAAAAATGTAAAATATCTGAATAATAAATGTGAATATAATTGTAAATCATAATTTTTTTGAATACATGATTTTATACTTATTGTGTAAAATATTATTATTATTGATACGATTGATATAAAATCTCTTATATGATAATATAGATAATATTTTGTTTGTATTAAATAAATAAATACTGATATTACTAATATTCTATCAAATTTAATGAATTAATTTTATAATTATACCAAAATAATGGTGATATAATTGATACAATTGATAATATTTCTGATAATATATTAAAATTATTTAAATAAGAATGTGATAATAAATTTAAAATCCATAATGAAGAGATACATAAAATCATTTTATTTTTATTAGACATAAAGGAAGTATCATCATGAATATTAATAAAAAGCATTGATAATAATTAATAACATTGATAATAATAAATCATTTTATCCTTATTATCCTTTTTCTCTTTTAAATCATTATATTTTAAAATTATTGTATTTTTAATAACATCATTATATATATTATATGAACTTCATAATTATAGATTATAATATTTTTTTAATCTACTTGTTTATCATAATAATTAATATATTTTCTTAATAAAAACTTAATGGTCATCAAGTTTTAAATATTCAATTCTTTTGCTATAAACTGACACAAATACATCAATTGCTTTTTCTACTTCATGGGCACTATACCATCCATAATCATAAAAATCATTATTCCATTTACTTTTAATTTTATAAAACTACTAAATGCATCTTCTAATACATAATCAGGTTCATGATTTCCAATTATATATATAATATCAAAGAAATTATCATCAAAATTATGTATTTCTTTATTTGAATATCCATGATTAATAATTATTTTATCTTGAAATCCTGAATTTTTAATATTTTCATTAAATGTTTCATAAATATGTGGTTGTTCATTTTTATATTCATCATACTCTTCATAATCTTCCCAAGGGTCAATGCAAAATAATTTACTTTCATTATTCTAGAAATGCTAGAATAGCTCTTAAAAAAAATGGAAAGATAATAATAACGTTAAATTCTATGTAATTTAGTATATGTCAATTCAATTTAGAAAAAAATAAGAGATGATTTAAAATAATTCTTTATGAAATATGACACAAAATCAAAGGATAAAGAATTGGATATTAAGAAGAAATATAAATATCAACAATTTTATAAAATAACATATTGAGAATAATAGATATTACACTTCAAGAAGCAAGTTAGCATATTATGGAAAGAATATAAACAATCTTTTCAATAAAATTTATTTTTCCTATATTATATTAAAATAATAGCTATAAAGACATAAATGTCAATAATAGCAATAATATATTATTATACAAGTAGAATATGTTATATCATTAATAATAAAGATAAATAAAATATATTTATTTTTGTATTCTTTATAATAAGTTCTTTCAATTAATTATATAAAGAAACTAATAAAAAATTATTTTTATATTTATTATAAATAACTATTTATTATCTAGTTCATATATTTTTATAATTAAAATATATGAAGTGTATAATAATTTTCTGTTCTACGCGTAGTAGTACCATTAATATCTGCCATAACTAATAATACGCTTGTACCTAATGATATATTATTAGGTATTACATAATTAAAAGTAGTAGTAGTTGTATTACCTGCATATTGATGAGTATAAGTTTCATTGTATATGATGTTGATATACCAACCTGCACCATTATTTATCATTATTATTGGTCTTACAAGAATATTTTCAAAGCTACTTCCAATATTTACAGATATTTCTAATGTATCGCCTTTTTTTGCTTGAATACAAAAATTAGTATAATCTATTTGTGCCACTCTATTATTACCTAGAGCCCCGATATTATTAAAACCTGAAAGTCCATATCTTGATTTATTATATGCTGAAGCTCCAGTAATATATAGATAATATGTTGCTGTATTTGAATTTGAAAGCTTAGTATAAATTCCTGTTAATGATGCTTTTACTTTTGCAGGAATTGAAACTATTCTTTCTTTTCCATAAAAATTTGAAATACTAATTTTTTTGTCTATTAGTAATGGTATATTAAATGCTCCTAATGTATATTTAGTACTACTATCTCCTCTATATTCGCTTAATCTAATAGGTTTTATTCCATTAAATTCAGTTTTAATATCATTAAATGATATATTACCTGAAGTTTGCAAAACCATTTTAATTATATATTATTGAGATTATTATTTAAGTAAAAAATCATCAAAAAGTATTTATATACTTTATAAATATATGAAGTTATTAAAAAGATTAATCTCCTTAAATCATTTTAACAATTTTATTTAAAATATAGGAATTATAATAATATTATGTCAATATGTAATTTAGATGATAATAATAATGAGTTTATAAAAATAATGAAGAAATTTATAAAATTGGCAAAACGAAACAAATGACATTGAAAATGATAAAGGATTATCCAAAATGTTCAATATTATTACAAATGATTGTGATAAAAACGAAAAATAAATAATACCACAATTTAAAGAATATTTTATGGGTGATTATAATCATATGATAAATATTATATTATCTATTATTTCTATTTTATTAATAGAAAGTTTAAATAGTATAGTATATTTTGATTATGATAATTCACATATTAAAGATATAGAATTTATAAAGAATAATAATTTAGAATATTATGAATTATTTTATCATTCTCAAATAATTAGTTATTAAAAATGTTTTAAGAACACTCATAAATTATCTTTATATTATTTTTGTATTAATTTTTTACTATTTACATAAAAAATGATACTTTCTTTTATTATTATTTTACCCTGTCAAACAATAGAATATTCGATTAATTGATAGTGTCATTGCAATGTCCAACAACGCCAAAACTGCTGTTCGTGTTTCCTCCAACTCCTCCAAGCCTCTTCATCATATTAAAGAGAATTGCAAGTTGATTGAGAACATCATCAAGAGTTTACCTGAGATTTCAGACTTGAAGGAACAATACGACCCTAAGAAAACGAGAACTTGTAGACATAATTGTCTCTGTTATGAAGTGGAATGCGGCTTTGCGCATACATTCACTATAGAGGCAAGGAAGAAAATAAGGAAGACGTTTTTGAAAGAAACTAAGGCGAAGAACATGAAGGATAAAATCCAAAGTGAGATTGCAAAGTTGGGGGAGGAAGGTTTCGAGAAGTCGTGGGGAGATTATTAAAACAGTCTTCTGAGGGGGAGGGAATATATGGCAAAATTAATTTTTTGTCATTTCCTTAAATAAAAAGAATTCAAAAAGAAAAAGAAATTTAATTATTATGATTAAAAACCACAAATTATATGATGATTATTTAAATTATAATTAGAATAATTTGCATTCAATATCATATTATTAGAACAATAATAATTTAATTGCTAATCTCCGCCACCTCCTCCGCCACCGCGATTTCCACCTCCACGATGTCTATCATTATTATAATAATAATTATGAAATCCATGATAGTCATTTCCACCATGATGATGTCCATGATGATGACCGTCATGATGATTTCCATGATGATGACCATGATGATGATGTAATGCATGAATTATTTTTTCAGATTGATAATCATATCGGGTATTATCATTATTAAGTTTATTTATTAATGTTCTTGTATCATTATTATCTTTAATATCACTTGTATTTTCTAACATTTTTTTAGTAGCTTTTATTTATATGGCAGCATAATTATCAACTGCTAATTCACTATTAGCAATTGATTTATCAAGCGCAAAATGCATTTTTAACATTTCCATTAATTGACCAATACTATTTTCAACACGTGATAAATCAGTTTCAAGTTTTCCAAAATTCTTTTCAGATTGTAAATAATAATCAATACAACGCTCTAATTATATAATAAATCAAGAGATATATAAGCGATTATTATAATGAACAAAAACTATAAAATTTTTATCCATTATATCAAACTACACTCAATCAAACATATTCATGTCAACTCCCGGAAGATATGAGAGATATGTGAAAATTTGTCTAAGTGTTTTTTGTGTCGCCATCATGTCATCCAAATCTATATCTCCTCGTGAGAAAGGGTCGAGTTCATAAAGAAACAATTGTGATATCACCGCATCTGATTTAATCTCCTTTATGTTTTTACCAATTAATATCACCTGCTTTGACGAATATTTGGTTATTACGGATGAACCATTATTCTTCAATGTATTGAAAAGACGAGAAATTGATGAAACATTATCACTGAAATAATAATCATCATCACCATACATATCACTTCGCAATGCTAATATAAAGCGAAATGAATTATCTGATAAATTCCGATATTTTTCAATGAAAACAAATGATCTTGCAGTATCACGAAAGCCAACAATGTCAATTAATTTAAACATGCTGGGTAAATATTTAATATAAAACTATTGTAATTTTTTTTTCAATTTCTTTTAAATTAATACAAAAATAATTATTCATTATCATTATGAATTTATTTATATTTATAAATAATGTAATTTTATATTAATAGTATAAATATATGAATTTTAATATAGATGATGATTCACCAACTACAAGTGTTACTATAACATCTGGATTATATGAAAATATTATTATAACAAACACCAGTAATTATTCTTCGAATGTCTCCAATGTTATTATTACAAATTCAAGCAATTATGCATCCAATGTTTCTAATGTTTTATTAAATTTAATAAATACTGGAGGTAATAGTAGCTCAAGTAGTAATTATTCTTCGAATGTTTCGAATGTTATTATTACAAATACAAGCAATTATGCATCTAATGTTTCCAATGTTTTATTAAATTTAATAAATACTGGAGGTAATAATAGCTCAAGTAGTAATTATGCTTCGAATGTTTCGAATGTTATTATTACAAATACAAGTAATTATGCATCCAATGTCTCTAATGTTTTATTAAATTTAATAAATACAGGAGGTAATAATAGCTCAAGTAGTAATTATGCTTCGAATGTTTCGAATGTTATTATTACAAATACAAGTAATTATGCATCCAATGTCTCTAATGTCATAATAAGAAATACTAGTAATTATGCTTCGAATGTTTCGAATGTTATTATTACAAATACAAGTAATTATGCATCCAATGTCTCTAATGTCATAATAAGAAATACTAGTAATTATGCTTCGAATGTTTCGAATGTTATTATTACAAATACAAGTAATTATGCATCCAATGTCTCTAATGTCATAATAAGAAATACAAGTAATTATGCATCTAACGTTTCGAATGTTATTATTACAAATACAAGTAATTATGCATCTAACGTTTCGAATGTTATTATTACAAACACAAGTAATTATGCATCTAATGTCTCCAATGTTATTATTACAAACACAAGTAATTATGCTTCGAATGTTTCGAATGTCATTATAACAAACACAAGTAATTATGCTTCAAATATTTCCAATGTTATTATCACAAACACAAGTAATTATGCTTCCAATGTTTCGAATGTTATTATCACAAATACAAGCAATTATGCTTCCAATGTATCTAATGTTATAATTAGAAATACAAGCAATTATGCATCTAATATTTCTAATATCATAATAACAAATACTAGTAATTATATAACAAACATCTCAAATATTTTAAATTCTAAAATTCAAGGATATACAGAAGAAAGAGAATATCCACCTAAACAATATAATACTTTTACTAATGAAATAACAACAACTGGAGAATTAACTAATATCTCACCAACTACTTTTTATAAAGAAACAATAACATTAAATACATCTGGGATTACTTATGGTAGTGGAATATATCAAATATTTTATTCATCAACATTTACTGGTAGTAGATTAAAAAGAATATTTGATAAAGATTTGATTAATCCAATACCACATTGGGGTACTAATCAATATAATGCTACAACTGGATATTATAATTATCCATCAGTATCTAATTATATCGTGCCTAATTTTTTAGGTGATTGGATAGTAATTAATTTACCTTCTCCTATTATTCTTACAAAGTTTATATTTCATAAAAATAGAAGTATTCCTTCCAGAAATCCTTCATTATGGTTTTGCCACGCTTCTAATGATGGTATAAACTGGGTAGAAATAGAAGGTGCATCTAATAGTAATGATTTATATGCTTTAACCAATGATGATTATGATGATAATAATTATTATGAAAAAATAGTTAGTCCTACATCTATTACAGCATATAAATATATTGGTTTCACTTTTAATAAAATAATAGCAAATACTATATTGAGTTTTCCAGAAATACAATTATATGGAAAAGAAGAAATTAAATTATTAACTGAAGAAAGACAATATCCACCAAAATTATATAATAGTTCAGTTAATGAAATAGCAACAACAGGTGAATTAACTAATGTTTTACCAAGTCCATTTTATAAAGGAATAATGATATTAAATACAACTGGAATTACATATGGAAGTGGAACATATATAGTATATTCATCATCTACTTGGCTTGCTGACCCAGGTGTATCACAAAAAACAAATTTATTTAACACTAATACTAATGACCCTATTCATTGGAATATAACAGGCTATTCCAAAGATACAGACTATTTTATACCTACTAATAGTTATATTGTAAATGGTTATTATGGTGATTGGATAATTATAAAATTACCAAATCCTATTATTTTAAATAAATTTAGATTTTGGGCTACAACAGTAAAATCAAGAGCTCCTTCTTTATGGAGATGTTATGGTTCAAATGATGGTATTAATTTCACTGAAATAAATCAAGCATCAAATGACATTCCTTTAACTACATTAAGTTATCCAGATGCTCCAAATAATTTTTATGAGCAGATATTATCAACCTTTAATACTCCATATCTATATATTGGATTTACATTTAATAAAGTAGTTGGAAGGGATGTTAATTCATATATGGTAATGTTTGCTGAAATACAATTATTTGGAAGAGAACTTAAAAATTATCAATCTGATTGGAATTCAACAATAATAAATAAACCTGATTTAACAATTTATGCAACAAAAGAAACAGATATATTTAACACAAGTAATTATGCATCCAATGTTTCAAATGTTATAATAAGAAATACAAGTAATTATGCATCCAATGTTTCAAATGTTATTATCACAAACACAAGTAATTATGCTTCCAATATTTCCAATGTTATTATAACAAACACAAGTAATTATGCATCCAATGTTTCAAATGTATTATTAAATTCATTGAATACAAATATTAATAATGCAAGTAATTATGCTTCAAATATTTCCAATGTTATTATCACAAACACAAGTAATTATGCTTCAAATATTTCCAATGTTATTATCACAAACACAAGTAATTATGCTTCCAATGTTTCGAATGTCATAATAACAAACACCAGTAATTATGCATCTAACGTTTCTAATGTTATTATTACAAATACAAGTAATTATGCTTCCAATGTTTCAAATGTCATAATAAGAAATACTAGTAATTATGCATCTAATGTTTCCAATGTCATAATAACAAACACAAGTAATTATGCATCAAACGTTTCTAATGTCATAATAACAAACACCAGTAATTATGCATCTAACGTTTCTAATGTTATTATTACAAACACAAGTAATTATGCATCAAACGTTTCGAATGTTATTATCACAAACACAAGTAATTATGCATCAAACGTTTCGAATGTTATTATCACAAACACAAGTAATTATGCTTCGAATGTTTCAAATGTCATAATAAGAAATACTAGTAATTATGCATCTAATGTTTCCAATGTCATAATAACAAACACAAGTAATTATGCATCAAATGTTTCCAATGTTATTATCACAAACACAAGTAATTATATAACAAATATTTCAAATATTTTAAATTCTAAAATTGAAGGATATACATTGGAAAGAGAATATCCACCAAAAGCATATACAAGTTCTACTAATGAAATAACAACAACAGGTGAATTACAAAATATATTACCAACAACTTTTATAAAACAAACAATAACATTGAATAATACTAATATAAATTACGGTAGTGGAAATTACATTATATATTCTTCAACTAGTTTAGGTTATATTTTTAAAAACTTATTATTTGATTTTAATTTAAATAATGTTGAAGGTTCAGCTTTTCAACAAGCACAATATTCTACTCCAACAGGCTTATATTTAGGTAATAATTATATAGTAAGTGGTTATACAGGGGATTGGATTATTATTAAATTTCCTGTTTCTATAATTTTAACTCAATTTAGTTTTCAAGAAAGAAGCACTTTAACATCAAGAGCACCTGCTGAATGGAAAGTATATGGTTCAAATAATGGTATTAATTTTATAGAAATAACACAAGCATCACAGATGACAAGATTAACAACAAGTAATTATTCAGGGGGGAAATATACAAAATCTTTTAATAATTCAATATCTTATTTATATATAGGTTTTACTTTTAATAAGAATGTTGGTGGAGCAAATAGTGATATGATTAATTTTAATGAAATACGATTATTTGGAAAAGAAGAAATTAAATATTTAACAGAAGAAAGACCATATCCACCAAAAGCATTTGATTTTGCTTCTACTACAACAACAACATCAACAGAGTTATTAAATGTAGTTCCATCAACTCAGTATAAAGAATTTATATCATTAAATACAACTGATATAAGTTATGGAAATGGAATATATGAAATATATTATGCTTCAACATATTCTTATCCTAATACTCCTATTGTAAAATTTTTTAATAAAGTATATAGTGATGATAGTGTTAGTACTGGTAATGGACAATTTGATTTATATACAGGATATTATAATTATCCAACATTAGCTAATTATATTGTTAATAATTATTTTGGAGATTGGATAATTCTTAACTTACCTTATGCTATTATTTTAACCAAATTTAGATTTTATCTTAGGTCTGTTGGATTAGTAAGTAGATCACCTGCTTTATGGCGTTGTTATGGCTCTAATAATGGTATAAATTGGGTTGAAATAAATCAAGCATCAAATGATGTTAATCCATTAACAGCAACAAATTATACAGCTGGTTTTTACGAACATATATTATCAAATATGAATATACCTTATAAATATATAGGTTGGACTATAAATAAATTAGTTGGTGATTATGTTACAATAAATTTTAGTGAAATAGAATTATTTGGTAAAGAACTTAAAAATTATCAATCTGATTGGAATTCAACAATAATAAATAAACCCGATTTAACAATTTATGCAACAAGTAATTATGCATCCAATGTTTCTAATGTTATAATAACAAATACAAGTAATTATGCTTCTAATGTATCTAATGTTATAATTGCAAACACAAGTAATTATGCATCAAATGTTTCCAATGTTATTATCACAAACACAAGTAATTATGCTTCCAATGTTTCCAATGTTATAATAAGAAATACAAGTAATTATGCATCCAATGTTTCTAATGTTATAATAACAAATACAAGTAATTATGCATCTAATGTTTCTAATGTTATAATAACAAATACAAGTAATTATGCATCCAATGTTTCTAATGTTATTATAACAAACACAAGTAATTATGCATCCAATGTTTCTAATGTTATTATAAGAAATATTGATAATAATTATTTAAAATTATCAGGTGGAACATTAACAGGTGCATTAAATTTTAATACTTTAACTGATTATAATACTATTTTTAATACTGGAATATTAGGATTATCATCATTAAGTAATATTGTTTTCAATACAGGTACTACAGTTAATAATTTATCAACAAAATTAATGATTAATAATGCAACCGGAAATGTAGGAATTGGAAAAACATCACCAAATTTACATTTAGATGTTGGTTCTACAAATGCTAATCATAATATAGGAAGAGCAATTTTAACAGCTGGATATTTACATGATGCTGATAAAAGAGATTTTTTAAGTATTGGAAGATGGGATGGTTCTTCCACTGATGATTGGCAGTTTTCTGGAATTCGATATGGGGTTATAACAGGTGCAGATGCTGGTGAAAGTCATAATAATCATAGTTGTATAACTTTTCATACCTGGGGTCATAATATAGATAATTCAAGAGAAGTCGCAAGAATTACAAGTAGAGGAAGATTAGGAATTGGAACTACGAGACCAACAGAATTATTAGATGTAAATGGAAATATTGCTTTAAAAGGTGCATTAAATATTAGTAATTTAACAACTTCTAATACTATTTATAATACAGGAATATTAGGATTATCTTCATTAAGTAATATTGTTTTTAATACAGGTACTGCATTTAATAATTTATCAACAAAATTAATGATTAATAATGCAACAGGAAATATAGGTATAGGAACAACAAATCCACAATCTAAATTAACTATTAATCCTATAACTACTTCTGCAAATATTTATGACCATACTAAATCTCCAGTAACAATTACTCAAGAAACAACAACGTCTCTAAGTATAATAAATGATTTAGAACCAGTTTTAAATTTGCGCAGAGAAGGAATAGCAGGAGCAGTATGGGCAGCAAGAGCAACATTTAATTTATGTAGATATGAATTGAATGGTAATAATTCAAGAACAAGATTAGATTTAACATTGGCGCATAATGCATATGATGATGTTAATGTAATGAGTTTTAGAAGTGATGGAAAAATTGGAATAGGTATTACTAATCCACAATCTAAATTAACTATTAATCCTATAACTATTGCAAATGGAAATACTGTTGACCATTCAATATCACCATTAACAGTTACGCAAACAAGTGTAACATCTTCAACTATTTTAAATGATTTAAAACCAGTATTACATTTATGTAGAGAAGGAACAAGTGGTGATTGCTATGGAGCAAGAGCAACATTTAATATTTGTAGATACGAGCATAATCCTAATTCCTCAAGAACAAGATTAGATTTAACATTGGCGCATAATGCATATGATAATGTTAATGTAATGAGTTTTAGAAGTGATGGAAAAATTGGAATTGGAACAACAAATCCCGGATATAAATTAGATATTGCAGGTTCATTAAATGCGACATCAATATCAAGCAATGGAGTATTAATTGATTTTGGTAATTTTGTTACATCAAATCAATTATATGGAAAAATAGAAAAACAATATCCTCCAAGAATATATGATATTGCAACTGCATCAACAACATCATCAATATTTGGAAAAATAAATATACCAACAGAAACTTTAACATTAAGCAATTGCGAATATGGTGCAGGGAATTATGTTATATATTCATCAAGTAGTTATTTGGGAAGATCAGACAAAAGAAATTTATTTAATTATGTTATTAATGATTATGCTTCAGGAGCATGGACTTTTAATTATGTAGATAGTAATGGAACATTTAATCCTGCTCTGATATCATCAAATATAATCCCATCTGATAATTATATAGGTGAATGGATAATAATTAAACTTCCTGCCGAAATAGTATTATCAAGAATTGTATTTTATCCATTTTTAGGTACAATATCAAGAAATCCGTCATTATGGAATTGTTATGGTTCAAGAGATGGTTCAATATTTGAAATAATTTCAGATGCTTGTAATACAGTAGCATTAACAGCTGATGATTATTATTTAAAAGGATATTATGAAAAAATACTTCCTGAAACATTTATTGAATCATATTTATATTTTGGATTTGTTTTTAATAAATTGGTTGGTAATATTTCAAGTATAACAGTTGCAGCAATGATGTTTGTTGAATTACAAATATTTGGCAGAGACCAAATACCATCGACATTATATTTAACAAGTTTATTTAATAAAAACTTATTAAATTATTCAACAACAGGTAATGACCCGAATTATTTAAAATTAACAGGAGGGACATTATCCGGAACATTAACAGGAACTACTATAAATGCAACAACTATAAATGCAACTAATATAAATTTAAGCATTTCTTCAATTAATTCTTCAATTTATAATGTATTTGATCTTATTACTGATAGACAAATTGCAATAAATAAATTAAAATATATATCATCAAATGAATTGTATAATTATACTTATTCATATTCTGTTATAAGAAAATATCCTCCAAGAACTTATACTAAAGTATCTGTTGAAGCACCAATATACTATTTATCTCAAAATGCATTTTATCAAATCATAACATTAGATGATTCAGGACTTTATGGAAATGGAATATATGAAATTTATTCATCATCTACATATCAACAAAATAGATATGATAAAGAATCTTTATTTAATAATAATAGTAGTGATTCAGATAAAGCAACATGGAAAAATACTGCATATAATATATATGGAACATATAGTGAAACTGGACCAAATATTAGATTTATTGATTCTTCTTATATTGGTGATTGGTTAATTATTAAATTGCCCGTAAGTATAATTTTAACAAGTTTTGTATTTATTAACTCAGGTTTAATTTATTGTCCAGGTGAATGGAAATGTTATGGTTCAATTGATGGTATTAATTATATTGAAATATCAGCAGGTTCTCAATCAGCACAAATAAAAACAGCAAGTTATATTGGGAATAAATATGAAAAAATATTAACTCCTGTAATTGATACACCATATCAATATTTTGGATGGTGTGTAAATAAACTAGCAGGAAGTGGTAGATATTTACAATTATCAGAATTAGAAATATATGGTAAAGAAGTTATTTACACTCCAATTAGTGTAAAATATTTAGGTTTAACAGATAAAGCTTCAAGTTCTATAATTGCTGATAGTTTAATTTCAACTGCTAATATTGATACATCTGGAACTATAACTGCATCATCATTTTCAGGAAGTGGTTCATCGATTACAAATATTAATTATAATAATATAACAACAAATAAATTATCATTTCAATATCCATTATCATCAAATGCAATAAATAATCAAATATCAATAGATTTAGGTCAATATACACCAGAAAGACAATATCCTCCTAAAGAATTTGATTCAGCATTACCACAAACAACATCATCAAGTGAATTATCTAGTATTTTACCTACAACATTTTATAAAGAAGTTTTAACCATTAACCAATATACAAATGGACATGGAATTGGAGAATATATTTTATATTCTTCTTCAATTTATAATGTTGTTAATACAAGTAAAAAGTTTTTATTTAATTTTATAACTGACGATATAAACGCTCATTTTCAAGATTCACCAGTTATTTATACTCAACCATCTGGAAATTATAATAGTTCAAGTTATATAGTTAGTGGTTATACTGGTGATTGGATAATTGTTAAATTACCCTATCAAATAATATTAAGTAGATTTAGATTTTACGGAAGACCGGGATTTAATTCAAGAAGTCCGGGATTATGGAGATGTTATGGTTCAAATGATGGTATAAATTTTACTGATATTACAGAAGCATCAAATGAAACTACATCAATCCCTTTTTCTACTTATAATACATATTATGAAAAGACATTAACAACATTCAATACTCCATATTTATATATTGGTTGGACTGTAAAAAAATTAGTTGGTGGAAATAGTAGTGCTAACATCTTGAATTTTGCTGAAATACAAATTTACGGAAAAGAACTTAATTATCAATCTGACTGGAATTCAACAATAATAAATAAACCAGATTTAACAATTTATGCAACAAAAACGACAGATATATTAAATACAAGTAATTATGCATCTAATGTTTCAAATGTTATTATCACAAACACAAGTAATTATGCTTCCAATGTTTCAAATGTCATAATAACAAATACAAGTAATTATGCATCAAATGTTTCCAATGTCATAATAACAAATACAAGTAATTATGCTTCTAATGTATCTAATGTTATAATAAGAAATACAAGTAATTATGCTTCCAATGTTTCAAATGTCATAATAACAAATACAAGTAATTATGCATCAAATGTTTCCAATGTCATAATAACAAATACAAGTAATTATGCTTCTAATGTATCTAATGTTATTATCGCAAATACAAGTAATTATGCATCCAATGTTTCCAATGTCATAATAACAAATACAAGTAATTATGCTTCTAACATCTCAAATGTCATAATAACAAACACAAGTAATTATGCATCCAATGTTTCGAATGTCATAATAACAAATACAAGTAATTATACTTCGAATGTATCTAATGTCATTATAACAAACACAAGTAATTATGCATCCAACATCTCTAATGTTATTATTACAAACACAAGTAATTATGCATCGAATGTTTCAAATGTCATTATAACAAACACGAGTAATTATGCATCGAATGTTTCAAATGTCATTATAACAAACACGAGTAATTATGCATCCAACATCTCTAATGTTATTATTACAAACACAAGTAATTATGCATCCAATGTTTCTAATGTTATTATTACAAATACAAGTAATTATGCTTCCAATATTTCTAATGTAATAATAACAAACACGAGTAATTATGCATCCAATGTTTCAAATGTCATTATAACAAACACAAGTAATTATGCTTCTAACATCTCTAATGTTATTATTGCAAACACAAGTAATTATGCATCAAACGTTTCCAATGTTATAATAACAAACACAAGTAATTATGCATCCAATGTTTCTAATGTTATAATTGTAAATTCAAGTAATTATGCATCAAATGTTTCGAATGTTATTATAACCAATACAAGTAATTATGCTTCAAATGTATCTAATGTCATAATAACAAACACAAGTAATTATGCATCGAATGTATCGAATGTCATAATAACAAATACTAGTAATTATGCTTCAAATGTTTCTAATGTTATAATAACAAACACAAGTAATTATGCTTCAAATGTTTCTAATGTTATAATTACAAATACGAGTAATTATGCAAGTAATATATCAAATGTTTTATTAAATTTAATAAATACAGGAGGTAATAGTGGTAATAGTGGTAAATATAATGCACCAATTTCAAATGTTGATAATATATTTTCATTAAATTTAGATAATCAATCTGTAATTCGATATCCACCTGCAGCAATGACTGTTGCTACAACAATATTTAATAATTCATCTTATGTAAATAATGGTATTTATACAGCTTCTGCATCAACAAATAGTTCAGAAGCATGGAAATGTTTTGATGCATTTCCTGCAATAGAGTTTAACGATTCAGGTTCATCTTGGTCAGCTACACCTGCAACATATAGAGCAACTGCTCCATTTGATTATATTTCTACAGCAAGTTTTACAATTATTAATGGAATAACTAGGGTAAATGGTGAATGGGTACAATTATATTATGATAGAGGATTTGTAGCAACTAATATTGTTATTATGAATATAAATCCAATAGACCCATTACCATCTGCTTTTATTTTAGTAGGCTCTATTGATGGTAATTATTGGACTTTTTTATTTCAACAATCAGGATTAAGTACTTATATTCAACCAAGCATTTTTAATAATTTTAATATTAATAATTATACAAAGTATAATTATTATAGACTTATAGTTACTAATACAATAGCTGGCGCTTCATTAACAATAACAGAATTGATATTAAAAGGATTACCAAATCCAACTTATGTTAATAATGATAATTTTAATCAAATTATTTATAATACAACTGAAAAACAATTTCCACCTAGAATATATGATATTGTAACTACAGAAGAAACTTATACACCTACTACAGGAAATGAATTATTTGGAGTTGTATCACCCTTAATTTATAGACAAACTTTAACATTAAATAATCATGGAACTTATACATTATATTCATCTTCAACAACATCACCAACAGCAAATCAATTTAAAAATGAATTATTTAAATTTGATAATTCAATTGCTGTAAGCGGAGCTTATTGGGGTTCAGGTAATTATGGTAATGGTTTATATAATAGCACTAATAGAAGTATAAAAGTACCTTATTATGGCGATTGGATTATTATAAAATTTCCTTATAAAATAGTTTTAACAAGATTTAGATTTTATAATAATAATAGTTCTATAGTACCAGCTACATTAATTACTAATATAAATAAAGCACCCGGAACATGGAAATGTTATGGCTCTAATGATGGTATAAATTTTACTGAAATAACAGAAGCAGGTAATTTTCATAACTGTTTAACCGTTGCTAATTATAGTTTAGGATATTATGAAGATATAATACCATCAATATTTGATATACCATATTTATATATAGGATGGGTAATTAATGCATTAGTTGGTTCAACAGCGATACCTGCTGATTCAGCAGCAACATTTTTAAATTTCCAAGAATTACAAATCTTTGGCAAAGATGATATAAGTAATTCATATTCCAAAGCATTAACATTATTACCAGATAATAGGTTAATTTATAATAATACATCAAATATAACAACTTATTTTTCATCTATAGCTGTAAATTTAACAAATAAATATGTTAGATTTAATTACGAAGATGAAATTTATATTTTTAATTCAGGAAATTACTCTTTAACATTTCAAGGAAATTATCATGCTATAAATACATCTCCTGCATTATTTAAATATACATATCCAATATTAAAAGATAGTTCTTTAAATACAATAAATCCATTAATATGGTATAAATTTGATACTACTCCTGGATTAGAAAAAGATAGTGGAAGTTTAAATAATGGAAATTTAACACTTAATGGTTCAGTTCCTTTAAATTCTAGTGCAAATAATTATGCACATGGAACTTCTAGTGTATCAATAAATGGAGCAGCTGCTAATTTTTTAACTGTTCCAAATGCAATAAATTTAAATGCAATAAATGTATCAACAGGAATATCATTTAGTTTTTGGGTAAAGATAACAGGAGTTGTTGGTACAAATGGTAGAATTTTTGATTTTGGACAACTTAATGGAACATCACCAACAACAGGAACAAATTATATTACTATATCTTGTGTTGATGTCGTTAGTACTACTACTTTTAAATTTAAATTTGAAATTTTCATCAGTGGTGTTACTTCTTCAACATTTACAACACCTTTGTCTTACACTCAAAATAGAACGGCATTGTATAATATAACTTGGACAATTTCAACTTTAGGTGTTTGGAATATATATATAGATGGTTCAGCGCTTACTGTTTCTCTTACTGGAGGTGACAGAGTAATACCATCATTATTAATATCAAATAGAACTTATTATATTGGTAAATCATTATTTTCAACACATGGTACAGTAAAAATGTTATTAGATGATTTTAGAATTTATGGTAAAGTATTATCAGCAACAGAAGCATCAGAATTATATACAGGACGCATAGAAGTATATACAAAAAATAATATAGGAATAGGAATAACAAATCCAAATTCAAATTTCATATTAGATGTTAATGGAAATACTCTAATAAATGGAAATACTCTAATAAATGGAAATACTCAAATTTTAGGTAATTTATCATTTAATAATATAGTAGCAAATAAAATTATATCATTATATGATGCTGCAACTCCAAATAATTTTCAATTTGTAGGAATAGGAGCAAGTAGCGGTTTAGTATTAAATAATTTTGGAAGTAGTGATAGTTTTCAATTTAGAGTAGGAGCAACAACAACAACATCAACTGAATTAATGAGATTAACTGGAACTGGTAATTTAGGTATTGGTAATCCTACACCACTCGGTTCATTATCAATTGGAAGACCTGATGCGACAAGTGATGGAACATTAGTAATATCAAGAAATAGCGGAGGTAATCGTAATTTTAAAATGGGATATGATACAAATTTTAATTTTTGTATGGGTGATTTTGGAGGTAGTGTTTCTGGTAATACTTGGCGTCCAACAGATTTTAATATTAAATGGGAAACAGGAAATATCGGTATTGGTATTGAATCACAAACTCAAAAATTATATGTTAATGGCACAACGTATATAAATAATGATACTATAATTAATGGTGTTTTAACTTTAAAAAATCAAGTTTGGCATAAATCAATTGATAATGTTGATAGATTATTTTATGATACTAATGGAACTTCATTTTTTCATTCAGGTAATGTTGCTACAGCATTCACATTCAGAAACTTTGCTCAAGGTGATATATTAACAATTAGTAATAATGGAAATTTAAGTGTTTCAGGAAATTTAAGTGTTTCAGGAATTTTATATTATAAAAATCAGGCTCAACCATTAATTGTATCATATACATTTACAGCAACAGGAAATCCTACTTCATTTATAGTTACATATAAAAACTTTTCAAATGTTATTATATATATTGGAATTCAAGGTACATTTGGAACATTTGTAGCTACAGGTATTACATCAGGGATTAGTTTTGCACCTGAATATATGTTTAATAGTTTGTTGACAAATTATATACCATATTTCACAAATCAAAATTCAAGTGGTTCTGTATGTTGGATATATAACGCATCAAATGTTAGAGTATATGTAACTGAGCATTGGTTTTAATTTTATTATATAATATTAAAGAATGTCTTCATATGAAAATTACAAACCAACAATAATAAATTATTCTTCATTTGATGAAGTTCCAATTGAAGAAAGAGAAAAACTTAAAGAATATCATTTAAAATCTTTAAGAGAGAAAAGAAATCAATTATTACAAGAAACAGATAAATATGTATTAATTGATTATCCAATAACAACAGAAAAATTAGCAATCATTAAAGAATATAGACAAGCATTAAGGGATTTTACAAATAATAATTATATAATGCCTGAAAAGCCAGTTTTTTTATAATAAAATAAATGAAACAACATTTAAATCTTTAGATAAATATTTGTTTTTTTTTTATAAAATTTAAATATAGAATTTATATGAATTTTAATGCAGATAGTTCTACAGTCAATATTACCAATATACCAACATTAAAACAAAATTATGTTGGTTTAGTTTATAGCAATGTTTTTCAATCGTCTAATGTAACCACAAGTAATTATGCATCTAATGTATCTAATGTCATAATAAGAAATACAAGTAATTATGCATCCAATGTTTCTAATGTCATAATAACAAATACAAGTAATTATGCATCTAATGTTTCTAATGTCATAATAAGAAATACCAGTAATTATGCATCTAATGTTTCTAATGTTATAATTGTAAACACCAGTAATTATGCATCAAATGTTTCCAATGTCATTATAACAAATACCAGTAATTATGCTTCCAATATTTCAAATGTCATAATAAGAAACACAAGTAATTATGCATCAAATGTTTCAAATGTTATTATAACAAATACCAGTAATTATGCTTCCAATATTTCAAATGTTATTATAACAAATACCAGTAATTATGCTTCCAATATTTCAAATGTCATAATAAGAAACACAAGTAATTATGCATCAAATGTTTCAAATGTTATTATAACAAATACCAGTAATTATGCATCTAATGTTTCCAATGTTATTATAAGAAATACCAGTAATTATGCATCTAATGTTTCAAATGTCATAATAACAAACACAAGTAATTATGCATCCAATGTATCTAATGTTATAATTACAAATACAAGTAATTATGCATCCAATGTTTCCAATATTTTATTATCAGAAATGTATACAATAAATACGATAATACGCTCAGATTTTGATGATATAATTGATCATAAAATAAATTATTCAAGTAATTATGCATCTAATATTTCCAATGTTATATCATCACAAATAAATTCAATAAATTCAATAAATGAATCAATGCGTTCAGAATTTAATGTTTTAATTGATCATAAAATAAATTATTCAAGTAATTATGCTTCAAATATTTCCAATGTCATTTTAATTTCATTAAATACAAATGTTAATATTAATAACACAAGTAATTATGCTTCGAATATTTCAAATGTCATAATAACAAATACAAGTAATTATGCTTCGAATATTTCAAATGTCATAATAACAAATACAAGTAATTATGCATCTAATGTTTCTAATGTTATAATTGTAAACACAAGTAATTATGCATCTAATATTTCCAATGTCATTCTAATTTCATTAAATACAAATGTTAATATTAATAACACAAGTAATTATGCTTCGAATATTTCTAATGTCATAATAACAAACACAAGTAATTATGCTTCGAATATTTCTAATGTCATTATAAGAAACACAAGTAATTATGCATCTAATGTTTCCAATGTCATTATAACAAACACAAGTAATTATGCATCTAATGTTTCCAATGTCATTATAAGAAACACAAGTAATTATGCATCTAATGTTTCAAATGTCATTATCACAAACACAAGTAATTATGCATCCAATGTTTCCAATGTCATAATAAGAAATACCAGTAATTATGCTTCTAATGTTTCTAATGTTTTATTAACAACTTTTAAATACAATTCACCTATTAGTACAGATGCTAATAATATAATTTCATTAAATTTAGATAATAAAATCGTAGTTCAATATCCACCAGATGGTATGAGTGAAAATACAACAATATTTAAAAATTCATCTTATACAAATAATGGTATTTATACAGCTTCTGCATCAACAACTAATACTAATAGTTATTATTGTTTCAATAATATTGATGGCTCTCCTGAATGGACCGGAACAACATCATATCGTGCAACAGCACCTTATGATTATACAGTAATAAATGTAAATACAACTACTATTATTAACGGCACTTCTAATATATATGGTGATTGGGTGCAATTATATTATGATAAAGGTTTTGTCGCAACATCAATTTCTATAATTTGTTTACAATCATCATTAGTTAATTCTCCATCTGCATTTGTTTTAGCTGGTTCTACTGATGGCATTAATTGGACATTATTATCACAGCAATCAGGAATAACTACTGTGTCTAATACATTTAATATCAATAATTATACATCATATAATTATTATAGACTTATAGTTACTAATACTATTGGTGCAGCAAATACAGTAAAAATTACAGAAATAAAATTTTTTGGATTACCAAATACAAGTTATGTTAATAATGATAATTTTAATCAAATTATTTATAATACAACTGAAAAACAATTTCCACCTAGAATATATGATATTGTAACTACTGAAGCCACTTATACACCTAGTGCAGGAAATGAATTGTTTGGACTTTTACCAACAACAATTTACAAACAAGAATTAACATTAAATAATCATGGAACTTATACAATTTATTCTTCTTCATCAACATCACCAACAGCAAATCAATTTAAAAATGAATTATTTAAATTTGATAATTCAATTGCTGTAGGAGGAGCTTATTGGGGTACAGCTAGTTATAGTGGTGGTTTATATATTAACGCTAATAGACGTATAAAATCTGATTATTATGGTGATTGGATTATTGTTAAATTGCCTTATAAAATAGTTTTAACAAGATTTAGATTTTATAATAATAATAATCCTTTTTCAGTAGCTAATATAAATAAAGCACCCGGAACATGGAAATGTTATGGCTCTAATGATGGTATAAATTTTACTGAAATAACAGAAGCAGGTAATTTTCATAACTGTTTAACCGTTGCTAATTATAGTTTAGGATATTATGAAGATATAATATCATCAACATTTGATATACCATATTTATATATAGGATGGGTAATTAATGCATTAGTTGGTTCAACTGCAACGATACCTGCTGATGTTGCTGCAGCAACATTTTTAAATTTTCAAGAATTACAAATATTTGGTAAAGATGATATCAGTAATTCATATTCCAAAGCATTAACATTATTACCTGATAATAGGTTAATTTATAATAATACATCAAATATAATAACTTATTTTTCAACTATAAATAATGTAAATTTGACAAATAAATATGTTAGATTTAATTACGAAGATGAAGTTTATTTTAATTCAGGAACTCATATTATAACATTTAATGGAGGTTATCATTCTATCAATACATCTCCAATAATTAATAAATATACATATCCAATATTAAAAGATAGTTCTTTAAATATAATAAATCCATTAATATGGTATAAATTTGATACTACTCCTGGATTAGAAATAGATAGTGGAAGTTTAAATAATGGAAATTTAGAAAATTTTAATAATGTTCCTTTAGATTCAGGTACAGATAATTTTGTACATGGAACATCTAGTGTATCATTTACAGCAGTTACTACTTTTTTAAATATTCCAAATAAAATAGATTTAAATGCAATAAATGTATCAACAGGAATATCATTTACTTTTTGGATAAAATTAATATCTTTTGATGGTGGTCAAAATGCTAGAATTTTTGATTTTGGGACATCAAAAACAGCAAGTGTAGGGGAAAACTACATATCTATTTATAGAAATGAAGGTACAAATCATTTAAAATTTGATATTAACGGAACAAGTGTTATTACATCAGAAATAATATCTGGTATATCAAATTATTATGATAGTCAGTGGAGACAAATTACATGGACAATAACACCTGATGGAACATGGAGTATATATATAAATGCATCAAAAGCTACATTTTCACCTGCAGCACCAACAGGAATGATTATCCCCGTATCAGAAAAAATATATTATATAGGCAACGGGCTTGGGTCGGGATTAGGTTCATGGAATAGGATGTATTTAGATGATTTTAGAATTTACGGTAAAGTTTTATCAGATGCAGAAGTATCAGAATTATATACTGGACGTGTAGAAGTATATACAAAAAATAATATAGGAATAGGATTAACAAATCCAAATCCAAATTACATATTAGATGTAAATGGAAATACAAATATTTCAGGTATAATAACTTCATCATCATTTTCAGGAAATGGTTCTTC
>Ga0208718_1000037_pt1 | contig 32225 bp, 29 predicted proteins | sample LakMenE29Apr09ns_FD_150743 | JGI IMG/M metagenome (GOLD analysis project Ga0208718, IMG submission 150743) | Freshwater microbial communities from Lake Mendota, WI - 29APR2009 deep hole epilimnion ns (SPAdes) | ecosystem: Environmental > Aquatic > Freshwater > Lake > Epilimnion/Euphotic zone ...
GTGTTCGATTATAATTATTTAATAATATAAAACATACTCTTATTATAAGTTTGGAAATTATGTCTGACTTTATAAAACCATATAACGATGATCCTTTTGTAGGTAATTTAGCTACTCCTATTAGTACATCTAGTTTTACTAGAAACCTTTTAAGTAATTTGCCAGCTTACCGAGTTGGATTATCTCCTCTCCTACGAGGTTTAGAGATAGGGATTACTCATGGTTATTTTTTAGTTGGACCATTCTATAAGTTAGGTCCCTTACGTAATTCTGAAGTCGCTTTACTATCTGGATTCTTTGCTTCTATAGGTTTAATTTTTATTATGACAGCTTGTTTAGCGATTTATGGAGTTGTTTCATTTGAAGAAAATGATAATGGAGATCAACTACAAACTGCAAAAGGTTGGAGACAGTTTACATCTGGATGGTTAGTTGGAGCTATTGGAGGCTCTAGTTTTGCCTATATTTTAATAACAAACATAAGCTTTTTACAAACGTCTGGATTAAATTTAGTTAAGTAAATTTTGATGGAAAAGAGATAGAACTTAATCTATATCTCTTTTTCTACTCGTTCATTTCATGATATGTAGCTACTGCTGAAGGAGATACTTGATTAAGGTATCTAAATATCCAGTATTTAAACACTGTATCCAATAGCACAGGAAAAGTCGCTATGAATAAGAAGATGAGATCTCTATTTTCTGGTAGTCCGAAATGGCGTAGTCCATTCTCAAGAATTACTTCCCATCCATGGGTAGAATGGAAACCTACGAATATATCTGTAAATAGAATAATTAAAAAAGCTTTAGCAGTATCGCTTAAACCATAAATTAATTCATTAACAAATGATTTTAAAACTGATATTTGACGTTCGCCTGTTATGACAAGGTATATAAATGTGAAAAAACTTACAACATCAGAGAGTAGATTTTTTATAGCATCTGTGCTTTCAGAGGAATAGTACTGAGCTAATTCTACAGCTTTGTTTTTTATTTCTTTTTCTACAGCTTCTTGAGATAAGTGTGGAAGTTGTCCTATTAGTATTTCAAAATGTATTTTCTCTTCAAATCTTTGTAATTCACTAAATGCTCGTTCTTCCTGTGACACATTCAAAAAAATTTCATTATTTTTTTCATTCCAGAAATAATCTATAAAAGGAGAAAATATAAAACTTCTAGATATTTGATTGACTAGAATAGGAGATACGATTAGAAGTAATAGGTATTTTATTGAAGCTGATGTTTGATACCGTGATACACGAAATTCTTCAATAATTTCTGATTCTGCATTCGGGTCTAACTCTTTTTTAAATTTTTCAAAAGTACGACTTATGGATCTTGGAATTGGACCTGTTTTCTCGAATGCAGATTGATTTAAGTTATCTGAACGCCAGTTTTTCATTCTTAAATTATAGATATTTCTATATGATTACAAATCAGTTGGTACGATAATTTTTATTTTTTAATCTGAGCTTCTCTAAATTACCTAAGTTTTTTAGTATAAAAATTTACTAAATTAATAACTTGGAATGATTAGTTATTAATTTAGTAAATTTTTATTCTAAATCTTTTCTACTTGGGTTTCTAGATGCATCATTAGATAAAAAACCAAAAGTGAAAAGAGATACGAAAAACGTCACTGTAGTGTATACAACAATTTTTAGTGTGAACATTATTTTATCCCCAAAATGATATTTTTATTATTATAAATATTGCTATGTAAGATAATTATATCCTTACTTTATAATTAAAGTTAATTCGGGAAGAAAAATGTCACATATTTGATTCCCTAAATTTATAATGATTTTTCTTTCTCATCACTTAATTCTTTTAATCTTCTTAAGATTCGACCGAAGTAATCTTGCATATACCGTTCTAAGCTAGATGCTTCAGATGAGTCAAATGAAAATATTTCATACACATCTTTCATGTCTGCTGTCATATTAGGTCCTGTCACAAGAACTTCAGCAAATGATAATCTATCAGAAATATTTTTTCCCCATTCAAAAAAGCCAGTGAAATTTTTCAAAACACGTAATGCATATAAGGGTATTTTGTTTACTAAAGCAGATTGTCCTGAAAGTCTTTCACATAACTCAATAATCTCAGTGGAACTCCAACCTCGAACGCCTACTAGAGGAAACTTTTTTCTATTAGTTTTTTCTATTGATAAACTTCGTAAGGCAAATTTCGCAACATCTTGCGTATCTATATAACCAACATTACTAGTTTCACTTGTGGTCCAAATAGCCTGTTTTTCCAAGATTGGAATAGCATATTGACTTATTAAACCTTGAAAGAAACCAGTTAGATAAAAAATTGTATAGTCTAATCCAGATTCAACTAAATAAGATTCCAGTTTAAGTTTTAAATTTACTAGTGGTACGTTTGAATGATAAGTACTATTTAAAACTGAGAAAAAGACGAATTTTTTTATCCCTACCAATTTTGCAGCTTCGATAAGAGCTATTTTTCCCTCGAGATCAATCTGTTCAGCATTATACGGATCGGAGGGTCTAGCAGTTGAAGCGTCAATAATTGCTGTTATATTTACTAAGGTCATGGGAATTGTTTCTGGTAAGCTTAAATCTCCATATATTAATTCTGCTCCCCATTCTTTTAAAAAATATGCTTTTCTTAAGTTTCTGACGAAACATTTTACTGAGTAACCTTCGTCAATGGCTCTTCTAACAATTTGGCGTCCTAATGTTCCGGTAGCTCCAATTATAAGTAAACTCATGTAATTTTAATTGCGTCCTTTCTTTTTATTTTTATAAGAAGTTTATCAGATAAAACAAACTATTCTGCATGTTAGAAGTGTAGTGGGCAAAGAGGGACTCGAACCCTCATGATATAAATCGATACATTTTGAGTGTATTGCGTCTACCATTCCGCCATTTACCCATCAATTTTATTATATCAAAATAACTATCAATTCATGCCTTTTATTAAAATAAAGAAGAATTTTATAACTAAATTTAAAAGTATAATGATGTAGTATCATATATATATTTATTAAAGAGATTTTTCATGTCAAACAAAATAAATCAAATTTCATCGTCAAAAAACTACGGAGACACAACCCTTAAAGAGTTAGTAGATCAGCCATATAGGTATGGTTTTAAAACAGATGTTGAGACTGAAGCTTTCCCCCGAGGACTAGATGAACATGTAGTAACTTTAATTTCTCAAAAAAGAAATGAACCTCCTTTTCTTCTAGAATTTAGACTACGAGCTTATAGAACTTGGATTAACATGTCTTCACCCGAGTGGGCTTGTATAGACTATGCAGCTATAGACTATCAAAACATTGTGTATTACTCGGTTCCAAAATTAAAAAAAAAACTTTCTGACTTAGGTGAAGTAGATCAGGAAATTTTGAAAACATTTGAAAAATTAGGAATACCTTTAACAGAACAAAAGCGTTTAACAAATGTTGCAGTGGATGCTATTTTTGATAGTGTTTCAATAGGAACAACTTTTAGAGAAGAATTATCAAAAGTAGGAGTTATTTTTTGTCCGATCTCTGAAGCTCTAAAAGATTATCCTGAATTAGTAAAACGCTATTTAGGTACTGTTGTACCTATCGGGGATAATTATTTTGCTGCTTTGAACTCGGCTGTTTTTACCGAAGGTTCTTTTTGCTATATACCTAAGGAGACTATTTGTCCGTTAGATTTGTCAACTTATTTTAGAATTAATAATGAAGAGTCTGGTCAATTTGAACGGACTTTAATAATAGCTGACATAGGTAGTACAGTTAACTACTTAGAAGGTTGCACCGCTCCTAAATTTGATAAAAATCAATTGCATGCAGCAGTAGTGGAATTAGTAGCACTGGAAAGAGCTGAGATTAGGTATTCTACAGTTCAGAATTGGTACGCTGGTGATTCTAATGGTTTAGGAGGGATCTATAATTTTGTTACTAAGCGAGGTTTATGTGCTGGAGAAAAGGCCAGAATCTCTTGGACTCAAGTAGAAACAGGTTCTTCTATCACTTGGAAGTATCCTAGTTGCATTCTTGCTGGAGATTATTCATCTGGGGAATTTTATTCTGTCGCATTAACAAATAATTATCAGCAGGCAGACACAGGTACAAAAATGATTCATGTTGGAAAATTTACAAAAAGTCGAATAGTATCAAAAGGTATTTCTGCTGGAAATTCAAAGAATACCTATAGAGGACAAGTGAAAATCACAGCTAAGGCAAATGGTAGTGTTAATAATTCTCAATGTGATTCTATGCTTATTGGAGGTAAATCACAAGCAAACACATTCCCCTATATACAGGTTAACAATTCAAACAGTAAAGTAGAGCATGAAGCCTCAACTTCTAAAATAGAAGAAGAGCAATTATTTTATTTTTTACAAAGAGGTATAGATCTTGAATCTGCGGTTAGTCTTTTAATCAGTGGTTTTTGTAAAGAAGTTTTTGCTGAATTACCTATGGAGTTTGCTTTAGAGGCAGATCGTTTATTAAGTCTTAAATTAGAGGGGAGTGTTGGTTAAAGATATGAATAAAAAGAAATCTACTGTTTTAGAAATAAAGAATTTACATGCAAATATTGGTAATACTTCTATTTTAAAAGGGATAAATCTCACTATTAATCCAGGGGAAATTCATGCGATTATGGGAAAAAATGGTTCTGGTAAGAGTACATTAGCTAAAGTGATTGCGGGTCATCCTTCTTACACTATCACGAGAGGAGATATTTTGTTTGAAAAGAATTCTATTTTGGATATTCCACCAGAAGAACGTGCGCAAGCAGGAATCTTCTTAGGCTTTCAGTATCCTGTAGAGATTCCAGGTGTGACAAACATTGATTTTTTACGCTTAGCTTACAATTCTAGGCAAAAAGCTAAAGGTTTGGGGGAGCTTGAGCCACTGGAATTTTTTGAGTTCGTTCACTCAAAATTAGGTATTGTAGGTATGGATAGTAGTTTTCTAACGAGGAATGTCAATGAAGGGTTCTCAGGTGGTGAGAAAAAAAGAAATGAGATTCTCCAAATGGCATTATTAGATACTAAAATATCTGTTTTAGATGAAACAGATTCTGGGTTGGACATTGACGCTTTGAGAATTGTTGCTAATGGGGTTAACAGTCTAGCGAATAGTTCTAACGCGATTATTTTAATAACTCATTACCAAAGACTTTTAGATTATATTACACCAGATTTTATTCACATTATGCAAGATGGTCAGATTGTAAAAACTGGAACAAAAGAGTTAGCTTTAGAGTTAGAAAAAAAAGGATACGATTGGATTAAAGAAAGTATCAATTAAACACATTGATACTCTCTCATTCTAAGTATAAATATTAAGAACTAAAACCTTGTTTTACATCAGCTATTGAACCTTTTAATAGATCTTCAGCTTCTTTAGTAAAATCTTTTGAAGATTTTACAATTTGAGCATATTGAGGTTTTGAGTTTCTTAAGTTTGTTCTTAAGTTTTCAATGAATGCTTTCACTTGATTCACTGGGATATCATCAAGGAAACCATTGATCCCAGTGTAAATAATTGCTACTTGTTCTTCTACCGGAATAGGAGAGTTTTGTGCTTGTTTTAAAATTTCACGTAATCTTTGACCTCGAGCTAATTGATTTCTTGTAGCTTGATCTAGGTCAGAAGCAAATTGGGAAAATGCTTCTAACTCAGCAAATTGAGCTAGCTCAAGTTTAAGTTTACCTGCAACTTTTTTCATGGCTTTAATTTGAGCTGCAGAACCTACACGGGATACGGAAATACCAACATTTATCGCAGGTCTAATCCCAGCATTGAATAAGTCTCCAGATAAGAAAATTTGTCCATCAGTAATGGAAATTACGTTAGTTGGTATATAAGCAGACACATCACCAGCTTGAGTTTCAATGATAGGTAAAGCAGTCATACTTCCGCTACCTAATTTATCACTAAGTTTAGCTGCTCTTTCCAGTAGTCTAGAGTGAAGATAAAAAACGTCTCCTGGATAAGCTTCTCTACCCGGTGGTCTTCTTAATAGAAGTGACATTTGTCTGTACGCTGCTGCTTGTTTAGATAAATCATCATAAATCACAAGTGTAGCTTGTCCTTGGTACATGAAGTATTCAGCAATAGCTGCTCCTGTATATGGTGCTATGTATTGAAGAGCTGCAGGATCATCTGCGCAAGCAGAAACTATCACTGTATAGTCAAGAGCTCCACGTTCCTCCAGAGCGGTTACAACGGAAGAAATGGAAGCAGCTCGTTGACCTATAGCAACGTAGACACACACCACGTTCTCAGATTTTTGATTAATGATTGTATCAATAGCTACTGATGTTTTCCCGGTTTGTCGATCTCCGATAATAAGTTCTCGTTGACCACGACCAATTGGAATCATAGAATCGATAGCTGTAATACCTGTTTGAATAGGTTCACATACTGACTTACGAGATATGATGCCTGGTGCAACTGATTCGATTAGGCGAGTTTCAGTAGCAGATATATCACCTTTGCCATCGATAGGACGACCAAGAGCGTTCACAACTCTTCCAAGGTATCCTTTTCCTACTGGAATTTGTGAAATTTTACCTGTTGCTTTTACTGAACTACCTTCTAAAATGTCTCGGCCTTCGCCCATGATAACGACACCTACGTTATCACTTTCAAGATTTAATGCAACACCAATTGTTTTATCTTCAAATTCTAACAGTTCTCCTGCCATTACTTGATCTAAACCATATACACGAGCTATACCATCTCCAATTTGTAGAACGGTACCGACATTCGCTACTTGAACTCCTTGATCATATTTATCAATTTGTTGACGTATAATGCTGCTAATTTCATCGGGTCTAATGTTTACCATATCAGTATTTGACTAATGTTAATATAAAATTCGTATTATAAAGAAAAACTGCATAAGAACTATGACTAGAGTATTGAAGAACCCAGATAGGATGATAATTGTTTTAATTGTCCTTGAATACTGGTATCAATTATTTTGGAACCTACTTGAACTACAAAACCTCCAATCAGATTAGAATTCGTAGTGATTTCTAATCTAATTTGTTCAGCTCCTGTCATTTTTTTCAGTTTAGAAGTTAGTGCTTCTTGTTGAATAGATGTGAATGTTATAGAAGATATAATTTTTACTGTTTCGATTGATGCAGCTTTATATGCTAATTCTAATGCTTTATCTATAATAGATTCGAGATAAGAGATACGGCCTCGATCACAAAGTACTAACAAAAACTTCAGTGTATTGTTATCTATTTTTTCATTGAATACAGATTTAATTACATTTTTTTTCGTTTGAGAATTTATCAAAGGATTAGATAATAATGTTTTTAATTCTGGAGATCCAGAAACGCTTGAAGATACACAATTAAGATCATTAATCACAGTATCTAAAGATCCTTTGTTTGATAACTCTAGAAAAGCTTCTGCATAGGGTTGCGCGATTTTTACATTTTTGGAACTCATATTTGACCTCCTAATTGAGAGATATTTGAATCTATAAGTTTAGATTGCACAACAGGAGTCATAAAATCTTGAAGTTGAGATGTAACTCTTTTCAATGCCAAATTAGTAATATGTTGTTGAATTTGTTTTTTTATCTGTATTTCTGCTTTTTCAATGCTACTTTTACCACTATTAGTTAATCTTTCAATATCTAATTTTCCTTGAGCTAAGATAGTTTCTTTGACTTTTCTAGCAGTATTTTCTGCTTCTTTTTTTATTTGCTCAATAACTATTTTTGCTTGAGCCATTTGTTTTTCAGATTCAGCAAGTCTAGTGTTAGCCTGTTGCAATCGTTCTTCAGCTTCGTTAATAGCTTCAGTGATTTTTTGCTGTCTTAGTTCTAGAGCAGATGATAAGAAGTTACGGCCTAAATAAACTACTCCAGATGCTAATATAGCTATGTTTATAACATTAGCTTCTAAAAAATTGGAATTAAAGCCGAAACCTTTTGATGAAGCAGATGATAACTCAGCTTCAGCAATAGAGCTAATTAATAGAAAATTCCCAATAATGTCCATAATTCTAAACTACGTAATAATTTTTGGTAGATAAACAAACTTTTATGAGATCAGCTGTTTACTTATAAGTTTATTTTTTATTTGTTCACTTAGTGTATTAACCTGTTCTTCTAAGGCTTTAAGTGCTTTTTCTTTTTGGGAGTTTAATTGGTTTGTGGCCTCGGTAACTAATTGCTCGGTATCCTTTTGAGCTTGTTTAATTTCCATTGCAACTATCTCTTGTGCTCCTTTTTGAGCTGAAGTTATAATTGTTTGAGCTTCTCTTCTTTCTTGAGCCAAATCTAGTTCGTATTGTTTTGTAATACTTTCAGCTTTCATGAGCATCTCAGATGCTTCAGTCAACTGTTTACGTATAGATTCATCTCGTTCATCTAACACTTGACCTATTGGTTTGTAAAATATTAGGTTAAGAGCTACCATCAACAGAAGTATTTGGATCGCCATTAAAGGCAACGTAGCGTTAAAGTCAAACAAGCCACCTTCTGATTCTGTACTAACTGATTGTAAAGCTAACGAGAATAAGGAATTTGTCATTGTTATTGTGTTTTCTAATAGACCCTTAAAAAATTATCTTAGGGATGTACTTAACTACTATGCACAGTAGTTAAGTTTACCGAAAAATATAATACTTGTAATTCTTAAGCCGTGAATGGATTAGCAAATAGTAGTGCTAATGCAACAACTAAACCGTAAATAGTTAGAGATTCCATGAAAGCTAGAGATAATAGAAGTGTACCACGAATTCTACCTTCAGCTTCAGGTTGACGAGCAATACCTTCAACAGCTTGAGCTGCTGCAGATCCTTGACCAATACCAGGACCGATTGCAGCTAAACCTACAGCAAGACCAGAAGCAACTACAGAAGCAGCAGATACGATTGGGTTCATAATTGTATTATTAAAAAATGTGTATAATTTTAAGATTAAAATATTTTAGACTCGACTTTTAAAATCCTAATTAATTAATATTTTACAATAATTGAAAAATCAATGAATGGATTACCATTTTTAATGGTGTCCATGCTCTTCTACAGCTTCACCTATGTAAGCAGCAGATAAAGTGGAAAATATTAATGCTTGCACGGAACTAGCAAATAAACCTAATGTCATTACTGGCAATGGTATAAAAATAGGTACAAGTAAAGCAAATACAGATACTACAAGCTCGTCTGCTAAAATATTACCAAAAAGACGAAAACTTAGTGATAAAGGTTTAGTAAAATCTTCCAATACATTGATTGGAAGCAGGATAGGCGTTGGTTGAACGTAACGTCCAAAATAATTTAACCCTTTTTTGCTTATGCCACCATAGAAATAAGATAAGGATGTTAATAATGCTAATGCGACAGTTGTGTTAATATCATTTGTTGGCGCAGCGAGTTCACCACTAGGTAAATGAATTAGTTTAAGAGGTATTAATGCTCCTGACCAATTAGAAACAAAGATGAATAAAAAGACAGTACTTACGTATGGAACCCAAGGTCTATAGTTATGTTCCCCAATCTGGTTTTTAGCTATATCTTGAAGGAATTCATATGCGTATTCCATAAAATTTTGAATACCTTGTGGGACCTGTTTAAGGTTTCGAGTACCAATAACTGCGAATACCAGTAAGACTGATATTACAAACCAGGACATTAGAATCGTTTGCCCATGAACTTTCAATCCTAATACTTCCCAATAAAGATGTGTTCCAACTTCAATTTCTGATAATAAATAAGAGCTGATAAAACTATAAAAATTTTCTTGATACATAATCGGGTAGAATTTTTATAAAGTGTCTATATAACTGTAAATAGTGAAAATATTTCACACAGATAAATTATACCTTTGAAAGTTAGACTCCTCTAAGTTGAAAAGTATTTAGATTTATGAACTTACTAAAGAAGGAAAGAGCTTCATCACATCATTGAAAGCTATGTGCAGAGTTCAGGAGATATTTACTATCTTTCAATGACTGGAGATTAAGATAATACTTGTATAACTTTAATAATATAAAAGTAATAGCTTAATAGGTTTTTATTTTTTTATCATTTTTTCAACTTCTTCACTGAAATTTTCTTGCCGTTTTTGAAGACCTTCACCCAATACGAAACGCTCAAAACGTCTTACTTGAATATTTTCTCCTAATTTTGCTATGTTTTGCTTAATCAGTTCATCCATAGTTATAGATGAATCTCGGATAAAAAATTGATCTAATAAGGTTAATTCTTTTAAACGTTTTTGTATTCTGCCTTCGACAATTTTTTCTTTTATGTCTTTAGGTTTTTTAACTAAATCTTCTTTAGAAGATTCAATTTCTTTTTCTTTTTCAATTACATTTGGTGGTATATTTTGTAAACCAACGTATTCAACTAGAGGTGAGGCTGCAATTTGCATGGCTATATTTTTTGCAAGCTCTTGAAATTCAGGTCTTCGAGCGACAAAATCTGTTTCACAGTTTACTTCTACTATGACACCTAATTTTCCACCCATATGTATATAACATTCTATAACTCCTTCGGTTGCAATCCTACTTGTTTTCTTTGTAGCAGAAGCTAAGCCTTTTTGCCGAAGACTTTCCATAGCTTTTGACATATCTCCATTGGAATCTTGTAAAGCTTTTTTACAGTCCATCATTCCAGCTGAAGTTTTCTCTCGTAATTCTTTTACAGTTTGTGCAGATATTTCAACTACCATAATTTTTCTCCAAAGATATTAAATATTGTTTACACTCCTTGAATTTGCATCTCTTCTGATTTGAAGTTACCATTGGTTCCTTCATAAATCGAATCAGCTAATTTTCCTAATATTAGTTTTATAGATCTAATAGCATCATCATTTGCAGGAATCGGAATATCTGTTAAGTCTGGATCACAATTAGTATCAAGTATAGAGATAACAGGTATCTTTAATTTAATACATTCTTGAATTGCTGTACTTTCTCTTTTTTGATCAATTATCACAACAAGATCAGGCAAACGTTTCATAGTTTTTATACCATTTAGATTTTTGCGTAATTTCTCGAGTTCTCTTCGGATTGACGCGGCTTCTTTCTTAGGCAATTGGTCTAAATAACCACTCTCATCTTTTTGCTCTAAATCTTTTAGTCTTTCCACTCGAGTCTTTATCGTGAACCAGTTAGTTAAAATTCCTCCTAGCCACCTCTGATTAACATAGTTTGCACCACATCGTTCAGCTTCCTGGCAGACAACACTTGCAGCCTGACGTTTAGTACCGACAAAAAGAAATTTCTTGCCTTCCTGTGAAGATTTACGAACGAATTCGCATGCGGTCGTTAATAATTGAGACGTTTGGACAAGATCAATAATGTGAATTCCGTTTCGTTCAGCATAAATGTAAGGAAACATTTTAGGATTCCATCTTCGTGCTTGATGACCAAAATGAACACCTGCTTCTAATAATTCAGCTAAAGTAACAACCGCCATGTTGTAAAACTCCTTGTATATATAATTTAGGTTGCACAAAATATAGATGATATTTTTATTTTCTAAAAGATGAATTTTTAAGTCAGTATATCATCATGGATCATACCAAGATTCTCATTCTCAGTGAAAGAATAGTTCTTTGCAGCAATATCGTCAAGTATTAAGGGATGAATATTTAATTTGTTCTCTTGAGACGAAGAACTATACGTATTTAAAATGGAGGTTTTATCGAAATGGCTTGTCTTCACATTTTCTGTATAAGAGTTAAATCCTGTACCAGCTGGAATAAGTCTGCCTATAATTACATTTTCTTTTAAGCCTCGTAGCCAATCTGCTTTTCCTTCTACAGCTGCTTCTGTTAAAACTCGTGTAGTTTCTTGGAAACTTGCAGCTGAAATAAAACTATCAGTATTTAATGAAGATTTAGTAATACCTAGTAGCACAGGTGAGTATGTTGCAGGAAGTCCTTTTGTTAGTAACATTGCCTCATTTATATTTTCTATTTGTTGTAGTTCAACAAGCTCACCGGGTAGAAGAGTTGTGTCTCCTCCATCTTCTACACGAACTTTAGATGTCATCTGTCTAACGATGACTTCAATATGTTTATCTGATATATCTACATTCTGGGATTGGTATACATTTTGAACTTCATTAACCAAATAAATTTGAACTTTTTGTAAACTAAGTTTTGCAGCTTCGTACAAGCTTAAAATATTTTTGTAAAAATTAAAAAATATCCCTAACATTTCGTGTGGATTTGGCGCTCCATCAGTCAAAGGATCTGATAATGCTAAACAATCTCCATTGGATACAATAAATTTCTGTGATGATTGCAAGGTATACTCACTAATATACCCGTTAGTCTCGGTAATTTTTACTGTATTGGTATCATCAGAATTATACTGTAATTTAAGCCGCCCGGGTCTTTGCGCTAACCGGCATGGCTCTTTGGGTTTTCGTGCTTCTAAAATTTCTTCAATTCGAGGTAAACCTTGTACGATATCTCCCGTTTTTGATCTTTCAAAGACAAGAATAGCCAAGACATCTCCTCTTTGTATTAAGTCAAGATGATTCACTTGAAGAATTGCTCCAGAAGATACTAAATACGGTCTACCAGATCTAATTGTAATTTCAGAGTTATTTAATCCAATAATTTGTCCGGAATCAGATGCGATTATTCCTTCAGCAATTTGATCTCCATAACGAACTAAATCCCCTTTCGAAACTTGAGATGTTTTACCAAATATCGGTATTATTTTTTTATTCCCTTCCGTACATACTAATATATTTCGCGTGGATTTATTGTTAATATAAATGCTTTTTACTTCCCCGCTTGATCTACAAAGCAGTTTAGTTTGTGCTACTCGAGTCCCAGCAGTTATTTTATCACCATTATTGACTGTAAATTGACTTATTGTGAAGCCTTTGTTTACTTCACCAAAAGTATCTTTCCGAATAGATAGACTTTCTAGAACAATTAATTTTAATTGGCAGTGATCGTCTTTATCCATGGGTATAAATTCTACATCAGCTGACAAGTGAGGTAAATCCGAAACTATATTTAATACTAGATAAGTTTTCAAGAGGTTAACTGGAGAAGAGGATTTGACTTTTTCTCCATCTCGAACAAGAATTCTTTGTACTACATCAATCTCAAGAATCGTATGTGTATCATTCGTTAATATCTGTCTTAAATATGGGTGATTTTCTGTAACTTTATATTCAATAACTGGGCGAATTAAAAAGAATTTCTCTAAGTCACTGCCAACTATTTCGACAAAAGAAGGAGATGACAGTTTAAAACCTTTATAGATTTCTTCACCTTCCTTATAAATTCTAGCCTCAAAAATAGATAAAAAATTATTGGTTATTGGATGTAAATACCCTGGTTTTATAGTAATTTCCTTTACGATTCCATTTTCTTCTATTACGGATAAAAATCCTGAATTTACACTATAAAGATCTTTGATAAGTTCATGATTTTCTTTTACCATTTCATTAGGATTAACCATCAATAACGATATATCTTTATTAATTTCGTGTGTTTCCTCAGGAATCCAATATAAAATTACATCCTCAACAACTTCATACCCTCGTTTATGTTTTGTTATCCTACAACTATCAGGGTTAGAATATGAAATAAATCCCCCTGTCGATGTTGTATAAGAGTTATCGATTAGTTCCGCTATAGTTTGTGAATTAGTAATCTTGTTACCTGGTGAACAATGCATTAAGAATCGTTTACCGTCTTCAAGTTCAAGAAAATAGGGAGTTTCAGGACTGGAAAGATCTTTGTGGACTCCGACATAGGAATTTTCAACGGAGGTTGAAGCAGTTATAATTTGTATCTCATCTTGGATATGTGGTATCAATCGTACTGTCCCCCCATAATCGCTGATTATTTCTGTTGTAGCTAAAATATCATTCTTCTCTACAAGCTGATTTGGGATCACCTCTACATCTGCATTCGTTGGAATATTGTAAACATCTCCTGCTAGGATCCAAATTAATCCTCCTTGAGAAGTTGTTAAAGTGATATTCCCTTGTCTGTCTATTTTTTCTTCAATTAGAAGATCTGAAAAATAAACTTCGCCAGATATTGTACTTGGTAAGTCTTTTGTAACTCTCTCTGTTATAAGATTTCCTCTCGCACTGATCTCCCCAATAACTTGTTTATCTCGAAATTCTTCTGAGTCACTGATAAATAAAATGGTCCCTTGCTTAAGCTCCATTTTTGATTTCATTGCATCATAGTTATATAAATCTATTTTTACACTTTCTTCCAAGATTAAAGCTTCTTCTCCATGCCTTGTTCTAGTAGATTTGGCTCTAATAGATTGCGGAAATCGTAAGACTCCATTGAATGGAGCCCGAATTTGCTCTGCTAATTCACCTGTAAAAACACCTCCCGTATGAAATGTTCTCATAGTTAGTTGTGTACCTGGTTCTCCGATAGACTGAGCTGCAATGATTCCAACTGCTTCACCCAAGTCTACTAATGATCCGTGAGCAAGACTCCAGCCATAACAAAACTGGCATACAGATCTAGATGATTCACAAGTCAATGGAGATCTTACAGAGACAGATCGAATCCCAGCATCTATGATTTGTCTAGAAGTTACCGAATCTAAGTCTTGATTTATGTGAGCTATTATTTCTGAACTATCTGGCATGTACAATGTTTCAAATAGAACACGACCAAGAAGACGATTTTCTAGAGGTATTAAAACCTTATTTTTATCCATCATATCCTTTAAAACGATTCCCCGATTGGTACCACAGTCGACTTCTCGTATGATAATATCTTGAGCAACGTCTACCAAACGGCGTGTCAGATAGCCTGAATCTGCGGTTCTTAATGCAGTATCTACCAGACCTTTTCTTGCTCCATAGCAAGAGATTACGTATTCTGTAACTGTTAGTCCTTCCCTAAAATTACTTTTGATAGGTAAATCGATGATTTGACCATGAGGATCTGACATAAGTCCTCTCATACCTACAAGTTGTTTCACTTGAGAAATATTTCCTCGGGCACCTGAAAATGCCATTATGTATACAGGATTAAGAGGATCTGTTTCTTTAAAATACTTAATAACCTCATCTTTTAGAGATTCACTTGAATTATTCCAAGTATCGATCACTTTTTGAAATCTCTCTACAGCAGTAATTTCACCGCGGCCATATCTCTGCTCTGTAAATTTAATCTCCTCATTTGTTTTATGTAGTAAATCTCGTTTAGTTGGAGGAACCCTTAAATCTTCAACACTTAGTGAAATACCAGCCTTTGTAGCATAGTGAAAACCCAACTCTTTCAATCTATCAGCCATATAAGAAGCTCTTCCAGTACCATAATTACTAAAAGCCCAAGCCATTAACTTTTTTAATTCTTTCTTATCAATAATCTTATTCGTAAATTTTGGTTTAGGAGGTAGAAACAAATATTTTTCTTTCATCTTTTTACCCATGAAAATTAATGTAATTTTAAGTAGAAAAAGTTAAGGAATCCTGTAGAATTTTATTTAAGATAATTCTGCCGGGCGTAGTTAAAATATATTGAACGAGAATCTCATTGTCTATATTTCTTTTAACAAGTCGATTTGAAAAAATTTCTATCCGAGATTTTGAATCTGAAGGTACTACTTTCATGAGTTCGGAATCATCATCGACAGCTCCATTAAAACGAACCCAAATGTAAGCGTGTAATGGTATTAAATGTTGTTCATATGCCATTAAACAATCATCTAAAGTGGAAAAATAACGAGGATATTCGGTTTGTTGAGACGGATTATGAGCAGTTAAATAATAACATCCTAAAACCATGTCTTGACTAGGCATAATGATAGGCTCTCCAGTTGCTGGGGATAAGAAATTATACGGTGCAAGCATTAAGAGTCTAGCTTCAGCTTGAGCTTCTAATGATAAAGGTATGTGAACTGCCATTTGATCACCGTCAAAATCAGCATTGAAAGCTGGGCATACTAAAGGATGTAATTTTATCGCTCTACCTTCGACTAAAAGAGGTTCAAAAGCTTGAATGCCTAGTCTGTGTAAAGTTGGTGCTCTGTTAAGCAGTACTGGATGCCCCTGGATAACTTCTTCCAAAACATTCCAGACTAAACTGTCGTTTTTCTGAATCATTTTTTTTGCTGCTTTAATATTATTCACCAATCCTTGTTGTATAAGTCTATGGATGACAAAAGGTTGAAATAATTCCAGTGCCATTTCCCTAGGTAATCCACACTGATTTAATTGCAACTGTGGTCCAACTACAATTACTGATCTACCTGAATAATCAACACGTTTTCCAAGTAAATTTTGCCTAAATCGACCTTGTTTTCCTTCAATAATATCGGATAAAGATTTTAAAGGTCTGTTATTAGCTCCAACGACAACTCTACCTCGCCTTCCATTATCTATTAAAGCATCTACCGATTCTTGTAGCATACGTTTTTCATTGCGAATGATAATTTCCGGGGCTAAAATTTCTTGTAATCTGCGCAGTCTATTATTTCGATTGATAACCCTTCTATATAAATCATTCAAATCAGAAGTCGCAAAACGACCTCCATCTAATTGGACCATAGGTCTTAAATCAGGAGGTATTATAGGTAATATAATAAGTACCATCCAAGAGGGATCTGATCTTGTAGCAATAAAGTTATCTAGAACACGTAAGCGTTTAATAGCTTTATCTTTTTTTACACCTTTTGTTGATAATACTTCTTCCCTTAAACTTTCAGCTTCAACTTCTAAATCAATGTCTTTAAGTAATTTTTGAATGGCTTCAGCACCTATACCGACTTCAACCCCATATAAGTTGGAATCTTCTTGGTATAGCTGATCTTCAATCTCAATCCACTCATCTTCACTCAACAATTTCTTATAATTTAATGAATGACAATTTCCAGGTCGAGTAACAACGTATGAATTAAAATAAACAATCTGTTCAACATCTTTAAGTGGAATATCTAGTAATAGAGAAATGTAACTTGGAGAACCTTTTAAGTACCATACGTGAGTTACCGGAGCTGCAAGTTCAACATATCCCATGCGATGACGTCTAACTTTAGATTCTGCGACTTCAACTCCACATCGCTCGCAAATAATACCTTTATACCTAACTCTTTTATATTTTCCACAATGACACTCCCAATCTTTTACAGGGCCAAAAATTCGCTCGCAAAATAGACCATCCATTTCTGGTTTTAAAGTACGATAATTTATAGTTTCTGGCTTTGTAACTTCACCTATAATCTCTCCATTTGGTAGTATACGTTGCCCCCATTTCTTTATTCGTTCTGGAGAAGCGAGATTAATTTTAACATAATCGAAATATTGTTCTAGCTTCGGCATATAAAGTCTCCGAGGTGTTAATTTTAGATGTGTAATAAATTCAAATAAGAATTACAAGAATGAACTTTCTAAATTTTCACGAAGAATAGACTCATATACAGGACGAGAGCTAATTCGTCTTATACTAGAATTTGACATTAAATCTACTTCTATTCCACGAGTTTGGCCATCAGGTAAATTTTCAATCTTATAGGCCCCTATGTCTAAGCCTAGAGATTGAAGTTCCCGCATAAGTACTTTAAACGATTCGGGAGTTCCGGGTCTAGGTATAGGTTTTCCCTTAACAATTGCGTTCAATGTTTCATTTCTTCCTTGCATATCATCTGATTTCACAGTTAGTAGTTCCTGAAGAGTATAAGAAGCCCCAAAGGCTTCTAAAGCCCAAACTTCCATTTCACCTAACCTTTGTCCTCCATGTTGAGCTTTACCACCCAAAGGTTGTTGGGTAACTAAAGAATAGGGTCCCGTAGAACGAGCATGGATTTTATCGTCTACGAGGTGGACCAGTTTCAACATATAAGAAATTCCAACGGTTACTGGATTATCAAATTTTTCTCCCGTTCGACCATCAAAAATCGTCATCTTTCCTGGATGATTTAAATCAAATAACCAATGCTTACCCGTGTATAATTTGGCGTTCATTAGCTTATCATTAACTAAAATTCGCGAGGCCTCAGCACCATACATTTCATCAAAAGGTATAATTTTAAAACGTTTGTTTAAATTTTCTGCAGCTAGACCTAGTAAGCATTCAAATATCTGTCCAACGTTCATTCTAGAAGGAACTCCTAAAGGGTTCAAAACAATATCTACTGGTGTACCATCAGGCAAATATGGCATATCTTGCCGAGGTAAAATTTTAGATATAATTCCTTTGTTCCCATGACGGCCTGCCATTTTATCTCCTACTTGGATTTTTCTACTTTGAGCGACATAAATTCTTATAACTATATTTGCTCCTGTAGGTAATTCATCTCCTTTTTCTCTTGTAAAAATACGGACATCTAAGACCCTCCCTCTACCGCCATTAGGAACTCTTAATGAACTATCTCTTACATCCCGTGTTTTTTCACCAAAAATCGCACGGAGTAATTTACCTTCTGGGGGTTGGTCAGATTCACCTTTTGGTGTAACTTTTCCAATTAAAATATCACCTGATTCCACCCAAGATCCTATAAGAATAATTCCATTATCATCTAATTTTCTTAGTGAATATTCACTAACATTTGGAATTTCTCGAGTTATTTCTTCAGATCCTAGTTTAGTTTGTCGGGCTTCTATCTCATATTTTTCTATATGCACAGACGTGTAAACATCGTTATAAACTAATCTCTCACTAATTAGAAATGCATCTTCGTAATTGTAGCCTTCCCAAGGAACATAGGCTACTAAAATATTTTGACCTAATGCTAGTTCTCCTCCTTCAGTTGCAGCGCCATCAGCAATAACTTGACCAGAAATTACACTTTCACCTAACCAGACTAGTGGTCTTTGATTTACACAAGTGTCCTGGTTAGATCGTTGATACTTTTGTAAATAATAAAAAATTTCTTTACCTTCTGAATCTGTGATACAAATCCTATCTGCTGAAACATAAGTTACTTGACCAGGGGAAACACTTACGGTCACCATTCCAGAATCTCTAGCAGCCTGTGCTTCTAATCCTGTCCCTATAAGAGGACTTTCGGGATACAATAAAGGAACAGCTTGTCTTTGCATGTTGGAACCCATTAAAGCTCTATTAGCATCATCATGTTCTAAAAATGGTATTAGAGAAGTCGCAATTGAAATTACTTGAATAGGTGAGACAGCTCTATAGTCTACTTGACTAGTAGAAGTTGTAGTAAATTCTTGTCTATAGCGAACAGGTATAATATCTTTTTGCAAATATCCTTCTTGGTCAAGAGCTATATCCCCTGGGGCAATACGAAAATCATCTTCTTGATCTGCTGTCAAATAACTAGGTTCAAATTCTAAAATGATTTTTCCTTTAACCACTTTATAAAAAGGGGTTTCAATAAAACCATAAGAGTTAATTCTTGCATGTGTAGCTAAAACACCAATTAAGCCAGCGTTTGGACCTTCTGGAGTCTCTATTGGACAAATTCTTCCATAATGACTTGGATGAATATCTCTAACAGCAAATCCTGCTCTGTCTCGACTTAAACCCCCAGGCCCCAAAGCACTCACTCTTCTTTTGTGAGTTAATTCAGCAAGTGGATTAGTCTGATCCATAAATTGAGATAACTGGCTAGATCCAAAGAACTCTCGTATCGAAGCTATGATAGGTTTTGGATTTACAAGAGTATTAGGTGTCAAAGAATTTATATCACAGATAGTCATTCTTTCTCGAATAATTCGTTCTAGCCTATTCAAACCAATTCGAACTTGATTCTGCAAGAGTTCTCCAACAGATCTAACTCTTCGGTTACCTAAGTGATCTATGTCATCGATATCACCTATATCAAACTTCAAATTTATAAGATAATCTATAGCTGCAAGGGTGTCTTGGGGAGTTAGAACTCTAATATTTTCAGGAATAGTTAAATTTAATTTTTTATTTAATTTGTAACGTCCAACTTTGCCTAGATCATACCTCTTAGGATCAAAAAATCTTGAATATAATATCTGCTGCCCTCCATTTACAGTGGATGGCTCACCTGGTCTAAGCTTTGTATACATCTGTATTAAAGCTTCTTCTGTAGTGTAATTTCCCTCTACTCGAAATGTTTTTTTTAAATATTCAGGATGACGTAGACCATTGTAAATGTCACTATCACTAAGCCCCATAGCCTTCAAAAACACATGAGCAGGAATTTTTCTTGTTTTATCTACCCTTACCCAAACTAAATCATTTCGATCAGTTTCAAATTTAACCCATGCACCCCGATTTGATATCAAACTACCACTATAAGTTCTTCTTCCTTGCTTATCAGTTTCAGATTTATAATAGATACCAGGACTTCTAACAATTTGATTAACGATTACCCTTTCAGCCCCATTAATGACAAATGTACCTCGATCAGTCATTAAAGGTAAATCACCAACAAAAACTTCTTGCTCTTTAATAACTCCTGTATCTTTATTTATTAAACGCGCAGGTACATACACTTGAACAGAGTAGGTAGAGTCACGTCGCTTTGACTCCACGACACTATATTTAGGACACTTCAATTTATACTGATCTCCAAAGAAATGTAACTCTAAGTTTCCTGTGTAGTCTGTAATGGGTGAAAAACTTTTTATTTCCTCAGCAAGTCCTTCTTCCAAAAACCAACAAAAACTTGCACGTTGAATTTCTACTAAATCAGGCAAGATAAAAGTAGAAAGTTTAGTGCTAGCCATAAAAGTCTTATCTCCTATAATATATGTTCTAAAAAGTAAAATAAGTTACAAACACTGTATTAATAGACATGTGATGTTATGAAATGAATTCTTGAAAGCTATTAAAATTTTAATATGAGATGTAGATAACAGCAATTGTAAAATTCATTGGTAAAATCACCAACTTACATAGGCTATTGTCTAAGTCAACTGTTACGCTTCCAACCTCTCTATACATTTTTTGGGTAATGTGATTTATCCAAACCCAAATCGCGATCATCGATAGTTGTAAGAGGCATTAGGTGTTGATTCTCTACGTAAATGTTCGCAGTAAATAGCTACTACACATGCAGGATAACGTTCAAAAAGTACAAGGTTTCTAATTATTATTAACTTCCTAAAAAGATTTCTCTTCTGTAAGAGAATAACTTTATGATTCAGAAACATCTAAAAAAGCTAATGTAATCTCTGACTACATACTGTACCTCTTTTTATTCTAAGTCTTGTATCTTCCTCATGATTCATCTAGTGTAAGCAGAAGTTTCCCCCTATGCTATAGCGAAATTTATGATAAATTTTCCACTTTTAATAATTAAAAAGAGTTTATATAATCCCAATTCAAACATGGTAGTCACTTATGTAAGAATTTCTTTATATGTAAAAAAAACTCAAACAGTTCCGCTTACGTGAGGTGTTTGAATTTTTCATTATTGTGAGAAATTAAGTCGGGCCAAGGAAATCACTTCTTTTTTTCCAATTTACATATTTTCTTTAAAAATAAAGATAAGTATCTTACATAAAGCTACAGCTCTAAAAAGTAATATGACAAGAATAGCTTGTGTAGAGATGTACTTTTCTAATTGAATCTACGACATATTATGTGAGAAAGAAGTCATGGTACTTTTTCCTAAAGTGGTCTAGAAGACTAGAGAAATTTCAATTCACTTGCTAATTGCTGTATAATGTCAATTTTTATTTCTAAATACACTCATATTTAGGATGAATGTCTCAAGGCTTCAATAAAAATATGTAACTAATTTTACCAATTAACCTGGCTCTCAATTGCAAGCTCAAAAACACTCGTGTCTAGGTCAGATCTATAGATAATCTCTTTTGTAGAAATGTTTCTAGAACCAGCTTCAACTTCATAGCACTTTGTAGAATCAATCATATATCATCGGCAGGAATGAGCCGTAGATTCAAAAGAAGTAAAAAAAAGCGTATTGTAATTGCTGATCGTAAAGTAAGTTTACCTAAGACAAGAATGGACGCTCTTTATTTTTGTTTCTCGAATTCATGTTTTTTAAAAGCTTTGGCTAAAGATGATTTTTTTGAATTTCCATTATTCGAATGTAAAACTCCCTTTTGCACAGCCTTATCTATTTTGCTGTAACTTAAAGCCATCAAAGCCAGCACAGAAGATAAATTTTCTTTATTTAAAGTATTAATCGATACAAGTGTTTTTTTTATTAAGGTTTTTACAGTAGATTTGTATGCCTTATTACGCAGCCGATTTCTTTCGGCAATCTCTATTCTTTTGTAAGCTGATTTTGTATTGGCCATTAGATTCTCCTGAATTTTATATTTAAAAATTAATAAATCCTTTCTCTAAAAAGTAGTGCTTTCGATACGGATTATAACACAGAAGAATATTCTTATTAGAAACTTTTATTGTTACATTCTATTTTTAGATTCTTCTCTAAAAAAATATTTTTCAAATTTTTCATCCTAAAATTTACCTTTAATTCAAACTAAAAAAAATCTAAAAAAACTGGATAAATTATGTGTAAAATTTTAATCTACTCATAAGAATTATACTCGTCTACATTACAGCAGTGAATTAAAGTGTGAAGCGTGTCTTCTAGATGTTCAACCATCAGTTTATAAAATATAAAGAATTAATGTAATTAATCTTAAAATTCCATTACAATAAAACATGTCTTTTAAATTCGAATAAATAAAAAAATATACTGTGGAAAAAAGATGGCAAAAAGTAAAGGTGTTAGAATCGTTATAACCCTAGAGTGTAAAACTTCTGCAGGAGTCTATAGATATACAACGACAAAAAACCGACGTAATACTCCAAATAGGCTCGAGATAAAAAAGTATTGTCCTCTTTCACAAAAACACGAAGTTTTTAAAGAAATTAAATAAAATTTAAATTATATGGCGATCTATAAAAGAAGACTGTCTCCTCTAAAAACAACCGATACCTTAGATTATAAAGATGTTGAATTATTAAGTAAATTTTTAACTGAACAAGGAAAGATTTTACCTCGTAGAGTAACAGGTTTAACTACAAAACAACAAACTAAACTAACAAAAGCTGTAAAAAGAGCAAGAATTCTTGCCCTCTTACCTTTTGTTAGTAGAGATATATAGATCTACTGCATTCTAAAATGTGTTTAGCAAAACAGAAATTTTAGAATGTAGTCTTTTTCTTCGGAATTAATTCGAATGCTTTTATTATATCGCCTTCTTTCCAAGAATTAAAATCTTCTATAAAAATTCCACAGTCTGAACCTTCTGTAACTTCTAAAACATTTTCTTTTACCCTTTTCACAGAATCAATGGATCCTTTATAGATAAGATCAGCATCTCTTATAACATGAATAAATGAAGACTTAGTGATTTTTCCTTCAATTACAAGAGAACCAGCAACAAAACTTTTTGCTAGAGGGAAAACAGTTTTAACTGATGCCATTCCGATAAATCTTTCCTCGTATTGAGGTCCAACTAGAGAATCAATTAACGAATGAATAAAATCAAATAAATCATAAATCACATTAAATTCTTTAATATTTACACCCAGAGCCTTAGCCGATTTTAACGCACCACTAGCTGCTGTAGTATTAAAAGCAAATAGTGCAGCAGAACTTGTTGAGGCAAATTCTACATCAGTCTCAGTAATCTCTCCAGCACATGAATACAAAATTCTAATCTGAACTTTTGAATCATTTATCTTATTTAAACTAGTAGCTATAGCCTCAGCAGATCCTTGAGTATCAGTTTTAATAATGACATTTATTCGAGATTTGTTTTCCGAATCAGAAACAGCATAATTTTCTGAGAGTTGAGGAAAAGAACTTGTGAATATTTTATTTGAACTTGGATTATTAATGATGAATAATTTTGCATCTTTCTCATCTTTAAAAGAGGTGAATGTATCTCCTACTGATGGTACTTTAGATAATCCCCAAATTAATACAGGAGACGAAGGACCAGCTTCTCTAATATTTTCTCCTAAAGAACTTAACATTCCTCTTATTTTAGCAAGACTCCCGCCAATTTGTAAAATATTTCCAACACGCAGTGTTCCATTTTGCACTAACACAGATGCTACTGCACCTTTTGCTCGATCTAAATTAGATTCTATAACCATACCTTCAGACAACACATCAGAGTTAGCCTGCAAATTCATCATATCTGCTAACAGCAGTATCATTTCTAATAATGTATCTATATTTGTACCCTGCATGGCACTAATTGGAACCATCAAAGTATCTCCTCCCCAATCTTCAGAGATTAAATTATATTTAGCCAATTCTTCTTTGATATTATCCACTTTCGCATCTTCTTTATCTATTTTGTTTATAGCAACTATAATAGGTACATTAGCTGCCTGAATTTGCTTTATAGCTTCTACAGTTTGCTGTTTTACTCCATCGTCTGCAGCAACCACTAACACAGCAATATCTGTGATCGAAACCCCACGGGATCTCATGCCTGAAAATGCTGCATGTCCTGGAGTATCTAAAAAGACTAATTTTCTATCTTCGTTTTTATGATGAACATAGACTTCATAAGCTCCAATTTTCTGAGTTATACCCCCAGCCTCCTTTTGTGCAATTTGAGTTCTTCGAATCTTATCCAATAGAGTAGTTTTACCATGGTCTACGTGCCCCATAATGGTTATGATAGGAGGTCTCGAGGACAAATTTTCGATAGATAAATTTGCCGAGTCAAAAAGTTTCTTTTCATTAGAAACTTCCTGAGAATTTAAAATTACTTTTATTCCAAATTCTTCCCCTAATTTTTGAGCAGTTAGCGTATCAATTAATTGATTTACTGTTACGGGAATCCCTTTTAAAAAAAGGGATTTAATGATATCCGTTTTCAAAATGGAAAACAAATCTGCCAACTCTTGTACTGTTAAAGGCTGAGCTAAACTCACCTGAATAGGCTTGTCTACACCTAACAACTCCGATTCTTTTTTCTGACTTGATGTACTTGATTTCTTTTTTTTGAAACTTGTAGTTAGTTGCCCTTTTTGTTTAACTACAAAGGAAAGTGGAGCCATTTCATTAATAACAGGTTTACTAGGTCTAGCTAAAGATAATAAAGAAATATTTTCACTGTCATTTGTCTTTTCAATCAAATCATTTACAGATTCATAATCTTCCTCAAAATTAATTTTTGATCTTGTTTTCTTCTTTAATTTGAGCTTCGCATTTGTTCGATCCACTTCTCTATCGTCATCCTTATCATTTTTCTTAATTTTTTTATCTATTTTTAACGAAGGCTTTAAACTCAAATTTAAAAGTCCTTGATGAGCATCAGTTTGTAAAGAAGAAAGCAACAAGGAGTGATTTTTAATCTGCACATTAACTATAGTCATTGGTGAAGTTAATGAAAGAATATCCTCAGATATAGGTTTAGAATCCATGTGCATAAAAATTCTAAAACTATTGTTCTTAATTTTATACAAAGCAGATAAAGATTTTAGGGCTAAAAATTGAGATCGTATTCTCAAATCAAAATAACTACTTTTAATCAAATTTTTTCTCCTAAATATACAATGTGCGCGTTAGTTTCGAATCAAACGAAAAGATTCTCAAGTAATTAAATTAGAACTAGATAGAACTGTTACAAATCCAATCGTAAGCCTGTAATAATCCACATACGTTGGCTTATTATACAAAAGAAATCTATCTACCGTACAGAAAATTAGTACAAATCAGATATCTTTTCATAAAAGAAAGTAACATAGAAATAGAAGAACTATACTTAAAAAAATTAATTATAATGCCTAGATTTCAAAAAAATGATAATTTTATCGATAAAACTTTTACCGTTTTAGCAGATATTGTTCTCAAAGTCTTACCTGCTAGCAAGCAAGAAAAAGAAGCTTTCTCTTACTATCGAGATGGCATGTCAGCCCAGTCAGAGGGAGAATATGCAGAAGCTTTGGAAAATTATTATGAAGCTTTACGACTAGAAGAAGACCCTTATGATCGAAGCTACATACTGTATAATATTGGGTTAATTTATGCTAGCAATGGAGAATATGTAAAAGCACTGGAATATTACCATCAGGCGCTTGATTTAAATTCTAGATTACCTCCAGCTATAAATAATATAGCTGTTATATATCACTACCAAGGTGTAAAAGCTTCAGAAAAAAAAGACTTAGAAACGGCCCGTACTATGTTCGACAAAGCTGCTGAATATTGGAAACAAGCTATTAGATTAGCTCCAAATAATTATATTGAAGCACAGAATTGGCTTAAAACAACTGGTCGAATCTCTTCTGACAACTTGTATTAAGAGACGAAATGATTTTAAGTGATTCAAATCAGACATGGTTAAAACCAAAAAGATAAAATTGACTACATAGAGACTTTAAATATGTGTAAAAGTAGAAAAAAAATCTTTATATTAGCAAATATCCTCAGGTTTTAATTTCGATCTCGAAGTATGATATTTATTAATTAGAAATTTATTACGAAACAATTATTGTTTATTTTTATTGAGGAAATTAAAAGTAATATGGTTAAAACTGCAACAAGTGCTGGTTTTATAACTCAAATCATTGGTCCTGTAGTAGATGCAGAATTTCCTAATGGAAAATTACCAAAAATTTATAACGCAATTATTATAGGTGAAGGCGAATCTGCTGTAACTTGCGAAGTACAACAATTACTTGGTAATAATAGAGTTAGAGCTGTCTCTATGACATCTACTGATGGTCTAAAAAGAGGCATGTCAGTTATTGATACAGAAGGTGCCATCAGTGTTCCTGTTGGAAAAGTTACTTTAGGCAGAATCTTTAATGTGTTAGGAGAAGCTGTAGACAATATGGGAGATCTTAAAGTTGAAAAAACTTTACCTATCCATAGAGCATCACCTGCGTTTACTGAACTAGAAACAAAACCATCTATATTTGAAACTGGAATTAAAGTAGTTGACCTACTAGCTCCATATAGAAGAGGAGGAAAAATTGGTTTATTCGGCGGTGCCGGAGTTGGTAAAACTGTTTTAATCATGGAATTGATTAACAATATTGCTAAAGCTCACGGTGGAGTATCAGTTTTTGGCGGAGTAGGTGAAAGAACTCGCGAAGGTAATGATCTTTACATGGAAATGAAAGAATCAAAAGTTATTAATGAAGAAAACTTAGGAGAATCTAAAGTAGCATTAGTATACGGACAGATGAACGAACCACCTGGTGCTCGTATGAGAGTGGGTCTTACAGCTTTAACAATGGCAGAATATTTCCGTGATATAAATAAACAAGACGTTCTTTTATTCATTGATAATATATTTAGATTTGTTCAAGCTGGTTCTGAAGTGTCTGCACTTTTAGGACGTATGCCATCTGCCGTAGGGTACCAACCGACTCTAGCTACAGAAATGGGAGCATTACAAGAAAGAATAACTTCTACAACAGAAGGTTCTATTACATCTATTCAAGCTGTGTATGTTCCTGCAGATGATTTAACAGACCCTGCACCAGCAACTACATTCTCTCACTTAGATGCTACTACTGTACTATCCAGAAACCTTGCAGCAAAAGGGATTTATCCAGCTGTAGATCCTCTAGATTCCACTTCTACGATGTTACAAATTGAAATTGTAGGTAAACTTCACTACTCTACAGCTCAAGCAGTTAAACAAACGTTACAAAGATATAAAGAACTTCAAGACATCATTGCGATTTTAGGTCTAGACGAATTATCTGAGGAAGATAGACAAACAGTTGCAAGAGCCAGAAAAATAGAGCGTTTCTTATCTCAACCTTTCTTTGTTGCTGAAGTATTCACAGGTTCTCCAGGTAAATACGTATCTTTAGCAGATAGTATAAAAGGATTTAATATGATTTTAAATGGTGAATTAGATGAATTACCAGAGCAAGCTTTTTATCTTGTTGGTAATATCGATGAAGCCATTAATAAAGCAAAAAGCTTAAAAGGATAGGTAAAAATGTCTCTACATGTTAACATCATAGCTCCAGATAGAAACGTCTGGGATTCAAATGCAGAAGAAGTAATATTGCCAAGTAGCACTGGTCAGCTGGGTATTTTGAAAGGACACGCACCTCTTTTAACTGCTTTAGACATAGGAGTTATGAGAGTCAGAGTAGATAAGGATTGGATTCCTGTCGTTTTAATGGGAGGGTTTGCTGAGGTAGAAAATGACGAATTGACAATCTTAGTCAACGGAGCAGAAGAAGGTTCCAAAATTGATAAAGACGAAGCACAAAAAAATCTAGAACTTATGACAGCTCGTTTTAATGAAGCTGAAACTAGTAAAGAGAAAATTGAAGCCACACAAAATTTACGTAAAGCTAGAGCTCGTGTGCAAGCTTCTACAATGTAAAATAAATACAGGTATATAAAAATTTTTATATACCTGTATTTATTTATGGAAAAGAGTCTTTTTTATAGACACATATAAGGAATAATTTTAATTTTACAATGGATATTATATGGGAGACAACAAAAAGTTATTAATTCCATACAGCTTAAATATCAAACAAAACGATGCGGAAATGTCTCTTTCAGATCATATAGAAGAATTACGTCAAAGAGCATTCTGGTCCGTAGCTGTATTGTTAAGTTCTATACTGATATCTGTGTTTAGTGTGAAAAGTATCGTAAAAATTTTGCAGGAACCAGCTTTGGGAATAAAGTTTTTACAATTTGCTCCCGGTGAATACTTCTTTGCTTCAATAAAAGTCGCATCTTATACAGGACTCTTAGTTAGTAGTCCATTTCTTATTTACCAAATTATGCTATTTGTGTTACCTGGTATGACAAAAGATGAGCGAAAGACTATTTTACCGATAATTTTTGGTGCATTAACATTATTTTTATCTGGTCTATTGTTCGGTTACTCTGTGTTAGTTCCTGCAGCTTTAAACTTTTTCATAAATTATGGATCTGAAGTTGTAGAACCTTTCTGGTCTTTCGAACAATATTTTGAATTTATTCTTATTTTATTGTTTAGCACAGGCTTAGCTTTTCAGTTACCAGTTATACAAATCATGTTAGGGTTATTACGTATTGTTTCTGGCGATACAATGCTATCTATATGGAGATATGTAATTCTTGGATCTACAATAGTAGGCGCAATCTTAACTCCTTCTGTGGATCCATTAACTCAAATTTTGATGTCTTCAATAGTGATTATTTTATACTTTTTAGGTGCTGGAGTTGTTCTATTAGTAGAAAAAAGTAGAAGAAATATTGATTACAACATTAACTTTTAAGTTAAAATATTAAAGTTAATGTTCTTGTGTAAGATTTCAAGATCAACTATATAAACAGAACTTTTACATAGTTCTGATGTTAACATAAAGTGTAATTATCTTTATAAGATAAGTTATTGATAAGGTAAACAATACCTTAAATAGCTTATTGTAATGAGTTAATCTTATGGTATAAGATACAGAAATATCAGTGTATTTACTAGAGACGTGTAATCATCTATTTTAAGAAACAGTTCGGAGACTAATGAAATATAATTATTTATTAAATTTAACTAAAAGTTTAAAACAAAGTGTTTTGGCCATAGCTGCATTAGTGACTGTATTTAGCCCAAACTTTTCTAGTGCTTTCCCGATATTTGCACAACAAGCATATGAAAATCCTCGCGAAGCAACGGGTCGAATTGTATGTGCTAACTGTCATTTAGCACAGAAACCAGTCGAAATTGAAGTTCCACAAGGAGTGTTGCCTGATACAGTTTTTGGGGCTGAAGTCCAAATTCCTTATGATTTGTCAGTAAAACAAGTTAGCGGTGATGGTACAAAAGGACCATTAAATGTAGGGGCCGTTTTAATATTACCTGAAGGATTTACATTAGCTCCAAAAGATAGATTATCCGAAGAGTTAAAAGAAGAAACTAAAGGGTTAACAATATCTACTTACAGTGGATCAAAACCAAATATCCTAGTAATAGGTCCTATTCCAGGAGATAAACACCAAAAAATTATATTCCCTATCCTGGCTCCTAATCCAGCAGAGAATAAAAATGTACATTTTATCAAGTACCCTATCTATGTTGGGGCAAATCGTGGTAGAGGACAAGTAAACCCAACTGGTACTAAAACTAATAACACAGTTTATACATCTCCAGCAGAGGGACAATTGGTCAAAGTAGAAAAACTTGCTACAAGTGGTTATAATTTGTCTATAAAATCTAAACGTGGAGACATTGTGACTGTCTCTATACCTGCAGGACCAGATCTTCTTGTTAAAGAAGGGCAAGCGTTACTTGCAGATCAAACGCTAACGATAGATCCTAACGTAGGAGGTTTTGGTCAAACTGAAACAGAAATAGTGTTACAAAGTCCAGCTCGAGTAAAGGGGATGATTGCGTTTTTCTTTACTATAATACTAGCACAGATCTTATTAGTGCTTAAGAAGAAACAGTTTGAAAAAGTACAATTAGCGGAGATGAATTTTTAAAAAAAAGTATGTGTACAAATAAATATATTTATTTGTACACATACTTTTTAATTTTATTTTATTTTATCTAGTTACTAAGTGCACTACTTTTTTTAAACAAGGGGCGTCCAGAATCGCCAACTGGGCTAACATCTTTCTATTTAAAGCTACATTAAAATGTTTTAAGTTACTCATAAAAGAACTATACTTTAATCCATCTTCTCTAACAAAAGCATTAATTCTAACTATCCACAAACTACGAAACTCTCTTTTTCTTCGCTTTCTACCAACATATGAGTATCTTAAAGCTTTCATGACTTGTTGATTCGCCATTCTAAAGAGTTTAGAGTGTGTTCCCCTAAATCCCTTGGCTATTTTTAAAATCTTATGTCTTCTATTTCGGGCAACATTACCTCTTTTTACTCTTACCATTTTATTCTTACTTGTTATTTTACATTAGACTTAAGACTAGTTCTAAAGGTACGGAAGCATACTCCGCAAAGCTATTGAATCTCCAAAAAAAACTACCATATGCTGAGATAATCCTCTTTTTCTTCTAGAGGATTTTTTTTCTAATAAGTGACCTTTGAAAGCTCTGCGTCTTATAAATTTTCCGTTAACCGTTTTACGGAATCTTTTTTTAGCCGAATGACGAGTTTTTAATTTACCCATAATATGTATACCTATAAATTATATGATATTCTTTATATTATACTCAATAAAAAAAGATGTAAATAAAGCTTTTAGAGATTATTCACATCTTTTTTACCACTTAGCGATTAGTAGGTACAATTTGAAAAATAGAAGAAAACCAGTTACTTATTAGCTTCACTATAATTCGAGTGAAGCTAGTTTCTAATTCCTGAAACATTTTCATGTTCATAGTAAATGAAATATTTGCTTCGGCTACAATTTGATCTGCCAAAATGGAATCTAAAGCTAAAGAGTCAAGAGCCTTTTTATAATTTTGTTTAAACTCTTGTTCATCTTTAACGTCATTAAATTCATAAAAAGCTAATCCTTTACCATCAGAAAGATTCATGGCTCTTTGAGCTATTTTTTTCAATATCTGTCCACCAGAAAGATCTCCCAGATATCTTGTATAAGCATGAGCCACAAGTAACTCAGGTCTTTCATTAGAAATCATTTGTATTCTTTCTACATAAGCTTTGGTTGCCTCCGAAAGTACAATAGAAGAGCTCCAATTGGATCCATAATAGTACTCTAAATCCATCTCTAAACTTTTTTGACGATTTAACTCTCGAAAATAAATAGGTTTAATAAATGGGTTATTTCTATTTTTTTCCATAGCTTCTTCCATTGCAGAATAAACAAAATAAAGATTTGAAACTAGTTTACGATATGATTCTTTATCAATTACACCACCTAGAAATGATTTTACAAAACTTACATTTTCCGCCATGCTGTGAGACTTACTTGTTCCTTCTCGTAACTGAGTTGCTAAATTACTTGTCATGTGAATAAATACTTAGATTATCTTGTATATAACTTCTTCATCTACAGAATAATCGTTTAAAGTCATTTTGAGAATAAAATGCAATGATTGTTGATATTATTAATCTGGAGAAAAATGTGCTAAAACTAGTGCTTCTCTACGCTTCGTGAAATAGTGTTTTTCTAATTGAAAAATGAATGTTAGATTTATATAATCTCTTAGCTTTATAAATAAGGACTCCTAGGCATAGAAACTAGTATATTTATCTTTAAAATTATTTAAATCTTCTCACCAACCTAAAACAAAAGTAGTTATATAGTATAATGTTGACTTAACTAAATGAATAAATATGTTTTTAATCTAAAGAAAACTATAAAACATATTCACAGAAAAGTTAATTTACAAACTCCAACTATTTTACACACTTAATTTATGGATATAATAAGCTTAGGATGGTCTTCTTTAATGGTAATGTTCACGTTTTCATTAGC
>Ga0208718_1000038_pt1 | contig 31824 bp, 30 predicted proteins | sample LakMenE29Apr09ns_FD_150743 | JGI IMG/M metagenome (GOLD analysis project Ga0208718, IMG submission 150743) | Freshwater microbial communities from Lake Mendota, WI - 29APR2009 deep hole epilimnion ns (SPAdes) | ecosystem: Environmental > Aquatic > Freshwater > Lake > Epilimnion/Euphotic zone ...
ATGGTAGAAATGGTAGGGATGGTAGAAATGGTAGGGATGGTAGAAATGGTAGGGATGGTAGAAATGGTAGGGATGGTAGAAATGGTAGGGATGGTAGAAATGGTAGGGATGATCTGGGAGAATTCCTGGAGAGCTTCGACTTCGACAGATTGCATGATGATACTCTTTTCTTTTCATGCATGAATAGAATCTATTAAATTATTCTGCTTTTGAACTTATGGTCCAGCACGCGTTTGGCTAATACTAAATTATCTTGTTTCTAGTGAATAAAAAATGACATGATGATAAAAGTACCGCATGCATTCATCAACTACGAGGGTAAACTTTTCGGATACAGTAACTTCAGTGCCGGCGCCTAAAACACCGCCAGTGTCGTTGGTGAACAGTGTGACGGGTCAAACGGCCAACATCTTAAAACCACAGCCAAACAATAAAAAATGGAACACGTTTCTGGTGTCGGCAGCAACTATTATGGTGGCGGCGTGTCTAATCTATATTATAATGAGGATTATTAAAATATCGAGAAACATGACAAGCGTAGAGTATTTCATGGACAAGGAAAAAGAAGGCGGCCCGTTGTGTGATGCACACAGCCGCCCGGATGCAGCGGGCACTTGTGCAGAACCCGTTTGTAGCAGCACGCCTTGGCCAAATCATCTGATTCACTCACAATCGCTTCGTGATCGCGCTGACCCTCCAAAAACACGCAACACCACCGGTGATGAAAGGAACAGCGCGCGTGTTCCGAATGTTATGCACGAGATTCATATCGTGCGCAATGTTCCCACTTTTCCGCGCGCGGGTGATGTTGGTGGCGCGCGTAGCAACAGTGTTGCACCGCGCGTCAACTCTGTTATTGATCCGGGTGTGCATGCCAACGTTACTGAGCGAAGTAGTGTTGTCGACTGCATAATTGAATCTACGGGACAGTGTGATATTGTTGCACAAAGTGTAGCGCCAGCACAGAGCGTATCTCCGGTACAACGTGTAGCAGATAGTGTATCTCCAGTAGCGCCGGTACAACGTGTACCAGATAGTGAATCTCCAGTAGCGCCGGTACAACGTGTAGTAGATAGTGTTGTAACTCCAGTATCGCCGACACAAAGTGTTTCTCCAGTATCTCCGTCCGCCAGTGTAACGCAGACACAAAGTGTATCTCCGGCAGAAAGTGCAGCCTTGGATATGTCGGAGATATCGGAATCACTAATGCAGTCTTTGGAGATTTTTGATTCGATTCACATCGAGAATCCGGCAGAGATGATTTTGCTGGGAGATGTGTTGATACTTAATGAGATGTTTGTACCGAAGCCCCGAACAACATCCATTGAAATCGAAGAAATTGAAGAAGAGGAGAAGGACATGAAGGAGAAAGATGAACAAGTGGAAGGGCGACCACACTCACCTTCGCGGGAGAGCAAATCCATAGAAGACATGGTTGTAAACGGCATGCAACCGCTTACATGTTTATTAAAAAAAATGGATGACGCAATGCAAAAAGAAAACAACACCGAAGACACGAGCAGCCAGAGTAGTGAGGATAGTCCTCGACCCGTACGTAGAACGATACGAACAAATCCAAACAGGGCAAACACCCGAAAAGCTGCTGCAGAGCCGGACCAAAAAAACGCTGATGTCGCGCCAGTTCGTCGACGGGGACGACCAGCCAAAAGCCAACAGCCAGCGCCCAACACGTTAGTTTTATCATAATGTATTACGCATCGACCGGTGACGTAATAAATTCCTCTTGCATGTAGCCTGGTCAGAAAAAAATAAACTCGTTATATACCGGATACATTGCTTCATCGCCAATGCTTATTGCGGGCTGTCCTAGTTCATACTTGCTTGCGTCGTGTTCTTTTTTGTTCTTCACGGCGTGCTTGTCATCCACCTCTTCATCTCCTGTGGGTGCGTGCAGTGCCACCGCATCATCGCCTATGGGCGTGTGCATAGTCACGAGCGTGTGCACAGTCACCGCATCATCGCCTGTGGGCGTGTCTATAGTCACCGCATCATCGCCGCATGGTGGTTGTTTATTGTGTGTCGTTAACGTTGTGTTTGTGTGTTGCATCATTTCTGTAAAGTTGTGTGCAAACATCCGCTGTTGTTCGTGAAGCTCTTTTTCGGCCATTAGTATTGCAAGCCGTAGTTGCTCCTCTCGGTCTTGTTGTTCCTGTAGTTGGCGCACGTGCCACGCGTTTAAATCATGGACATAAGTGGACAGTTCGACACACTGACGCTGGACGCACGACTCTCTGATTTGTATTTCCTGGAGCTGCGTCTGGACGAGCTCGCGATCAACCTGTTTCTGTGTCGTTGTACTTTGCAGCATGTCATGCACTTCCTTAGTGTATTCCTCAGTGTACTGCTGTTGAAGGCGTTTCTCGAATTCGATCTGTTCTTCGGTAGCCTTTGCCGCAACAGTGCGCGCGAACTTTTGTTTCCACGCGTCCGCGCGCGCGGCGTCGTTCACCGCCTCCGGTCTCTTCACCGCCTCCGGTCTCTTCACCGCCTCCGGTCTCTTCACCGCCGCCAGCCTTTTTGTAGCGCCGCCATGCACGGGTCTATGCGGTGCATGGCTGACCGTTGATAGTATCACTGTTCGGCCCGCCACTTCTGCAACCGCAAACGCGTCAATAAGGCACGGATGGGAGCACGCGGAGCAGTAACACGGCATCCCCACGAGCAAGCGTGTCTGGCTCCACTTCTCCGCACACTTCTTATGCGCCATGTGTGCACATTTGAGAATGGCGACGACATCTTTGTGCCTGTACGGTTTTTCGCACAACAAACACGATGCACGTGCACTGCCATGCAAGGGACGAAGCGGACGGAGGGGCGGTGCGGCCTTTCGCGTCATGGACCGGGGATGCACAATGGTTCGATGAGCTGCGGGGCGCGGAGCGGCGAAGGCAAAGTGGCCGATACAATAACCCGCAACAGTCGCGGCGCCAGCTGCAATCACAACCGCCATCTGTTCTGTATATAATGTATAAACTCAATTATTTCTTTATTGTATTCTCCTATCGACCATACGCATGGCGCGCCTATCCACATGCTAGGCCACATGCTAGGCCACATGCTAGGTACACCACTACTAGACACTACCACTAGAGCACTGTTTTACTAATGCTCAGAAAACCACCAATTAAGCGCACCCACATAAATATTAAGATGTCGTCACCGCACGTTGTGCTGGGTAGCAGGTGTTTAAGGAACAAAACGGTGCCGACCACGGTCCACGTAACGACTACAAAGATCTGAACCGGTCGTAATATTAACTTTAAAATGTCTTTGACAGGACTGGCGATAATGGCGCCCAGCGCGACGAGCATGACCAGTTGGAACGAGGCGTCCACCAACAGCCACGTCGTCAGCGTGATGAAGTACGAGTTGTGCTGGCAAGATATGGAATGCAGCCCGAAGTAAAACTCGACCACTATAAGCGGCAACATGAAAACAGCCAGAAAAGCGAACGAACACAACCACGCCCCCCACGACATCTGCTGCTCCCCGTCCGTCGCGTCGTTTGCCCCCACAACATTCACTGCGAACATGTCGTGTTGTTTTTGTACAAAATGAAAACGTACACCCAGGCGACGCACAGGACAATAAAATTATATTTTTGACTTTAGCCGAGACAAACTCTACTTTTGCTGTTGTTCCACATGAGCCATCCTCACATCAATGACTCACGGCATGGTTTGGACTAACGTCTGTCTTTTCTGATTTTAACATTTGTTTGTTGTGTCTCTTGAAATGGTGGCCCATCACAAACTGGAAGGCGAACTTGTCCATGGTGATGTTGTCGTGAAATGTCTCGCACATGTAGAACGGCGCGGTTTCATCTTTTTCGCGCCACTGTTTCCGCATCTGGTCCAGGCATTTACGAACCTCGCTTACCGACATACCGTCAATCGCAGAGGTCACAGTGCGCTTCGTGCTTTTCCGCGTCTCCTCCATCGTTCCCATTTCGCTATGCTTCTCCGACATGGATGAGTGAGTGTTTACACACGGTTGTCGTTATGGTTGTTTTGGTGGGTCACACAAACACACACACACAAACACCACGCTCTTTTTGTCTGAACGTCAACAAAAAAAAACAACAAAATACAATGCAATAAGGTGGCGCGAACGGTGCCTAGAGCAGGTACGGGTTGTAGATGGGAACAAGCGGCATGTCTTGGACGGCCCGTTTTTTCACCTGGTACAAATCTTGGTACAGCGGCAGATCCGGTCCGTTGGGACACGTGGAGCCGCCAGCGAACTGGTACGGCCACTTGCCGGTGTTGTACTCGTAAGACTCGGCGGTGCAGCACGGCGGGCCCTCGTCGCGAACCATCATGCGTGTCTGGAATCTGTCGGTGGTGCACGGGGGGCACGACGTGCACAACCGATCGGGATTTTCGGCGCTCATGACCCCCCACGCCTTGTTGGCGCCGCACACCCACTCGCCGCCCGCATACTGGTCAAAGTAGGGCAGCTCGTTCAGCACGGACCACGACATGGGGTTCTCGTCCGTGAAACTCGTCGTTTGCATACTGAAAGACTGGTTCGAACTCATGTGTTTGATTTATTTGTATAGACACATTATAATTACAGCCGCTTGGCGCGGCTGACACTTGCTTGGCGCGTCGATCGTGGTGGCTACAAATACCACTGATAACTTCACCGCAAAAAAAATCTAGTCTATCATTAAATATACAAACCAACGCAAATTCTACCATCATGTCTTTTCTAAGCGGTGGCACTTCAGTTTTCTCAAGCCCGGTACCCCCGGCATTCACAGGCGGCGCAAAAAGGGGTTACGGCGGCAAAAGTAGCAAGGGCGGCAAGGGTGTCGGCAGGGGTGGCAAGGGCGCCAAGGGCGGCAAGCGCAAGCTACGCGGCGGCGGCGATTGTGATGCGGGAATCATTACCGTCACCATCATCTTCATTGTCATTTTGCTTATGATTATCATCGGAGCGGCGTGCTGGAACACCAATTACAACAACAACGGCGTGTCCGACGTTGTCGTCGACTTCATCAATTGCCCCAATGCGGCTCCAGTAACCCTTCCCGCCGTTGCTACTTCCCTTGCTCCTAAAAGTTTAATGCAGCGCATGGAGACTGCCAAGGCCGCCGTTGTTCAAGACCTACAGTCCGAAGACGAGGCGAGGCGGCTACTGGGCGGAAGTAATGACGCCATGCTCTTCATTTACATGGACGGATGCGGCTTCTGCCACAAGGCACTACCCGTGTTTCAAGAACTAGCCGCCAACTTCGGCAACGTCAAGCTTGCAAAACTAAACGCCAAAAATGCAGCCGGCTTGATTCAGGAGAACGAGCTCGACGGCTTCCCCACGTTTCTGACCAACTTTGGCCAACAACGGAAACACGTCGGCTTTAAGCCCAAGCCAAGCATGGAGCGCATCCTCCAAGGCGCAGCAAGGGGGGCTAACGCGCGCATTGTCGTGTCACCTGTGTCGCCTGTCGCACCGCCGGCGAACAACGCGGGGCGCGGTGGAGGCAGTGGAGGCAAGGGCGCGGTCGAAGTGACGGAACAGGAAGCACTCGCGGAGTTAGCCAACGACAAGAGTGTTCAAAAGACTATTTTATTCATCTACGCGGACTGGTGCGGCTTCTGCAAAAAAATGAAACCAGTGTACACCGAACTGGCGACGGACCCCAAGTACCACCAGTACAAGCTCATGATGATCAACGCCGACAAAGCGCCCAACATCGTAAAGAATAACCAAATCACCGGATACCCCAGTTTTCTGCGCAACTTCGGCCCCGACAAGAAAAAAGCAGGATACCAGAACAAATTACAATTCGCGCAATTGTTAGACCAGCACTAGCATCGCGGAGGTAAACTTTATTGTTTAAACTTTATTGTCTTCCTATAAATAAATACACACGATGGCCACTCCCTTCCCACAAGCCATGCTTAAGCAACTACGACAAACCGAAATTGGGGAGGCCGCCATTTTGGCGATCGGCATTTTTATGGTTATAGTTGGACGGCTCGGCGTGGAAATGTACAACCGTATCTTGACCATGAAAGGCGACGAAAATCAGCAGCTGCTCAACGGCAACTACGCCAAGAACGCCAATACATTGTTCAAAGTAACAACCGAATTGGGGCACTGGTTGATCGCGCTGCTCGTTGCAGCGTTAACTTTTAATATTGGCGCCAAAGCGTACAAAAAGCCCGTGAAGCATAGAAGCCACGGTGAAAAGGCGATGACAATCATACAGTTGCTGTCGTGCATCACTGCCACGGTGTTGGTGTTCGTCCAGACCGTCTACGGGACAACGCTGTACACCAAGGTGCTGAACTGGAGCCTGCCGGGCGATAAACCAGAGGCGAGCAAGAAGCAGAAGGATTACGCCAAACGGATTTACATATTCATGATCATCACGATGGTAATCACGCTCGCCATCTTTCTCTTTTACGGAATCAGTGAGCTGCACCCCATTTGGTTAGAACACGCAGCTGCTAAAAAAGCAACAACGGGGGGAACGCTAGAAACAGGAGTAAATAGTGGAGCAAAAGTAGGTTTTGGCGGCGGCTGGCGATCCTCCGGTATTTCGCCCATGCCTAGCGTGAGCGGCATAACCAGCTTAAGCGGTGGCATGTCCACCTTCTTCAACTACTAGTTACAGCGATCTACCACTCTAAACTTAAATAAATAAACTTAGAGGAACAATTGTTTACCGGACACCATCATCTCCACCGGATTGCACACCTCGCCGAACGGTGCGCGACACTGCACAGTGATGTGATTTATCGAGTTGCCGTACAGGTGCAGCAGCTTCCCCGGCTTGCGCATGTCCGCCGTCGACTTTAGCACGCACCGCAACTCCGCCCCCGATGCGACCACGGTCATGCTGTGGTTTATGCCGTGAATCTGCCGCTGCACGTCGGACGTGGGCATGATAATGCCGCTGAAACGATCGCCACCGCATTCACACTCGTACCACAACTCCATATTTGTCCCGTTCTCAATGTGGTATTTGTACATTCTCGACGTGACGTTTAAATAGTTGTTTAGAAATAAAATAGTTTCAGATAATAAAATATAATATAATGCTAACACCAGGTGAGAGGAAAACTATCATGTGGTCGGTGATTGCTTTTTTGGTGGCAGTGGTGATTACTTTAATCAGCATTGCGTCACAAACACACACGTGGCCGTTCAAGAAGAGCTGTAAAGACACATCATGCCCCCCTCCATGCGAAAAGTGTCCGGACGCACCCGACGCGGCTCCGTGCGCAGAGTGTCCAGACGTCTGTCCAGACGCGGACTTACAACAGGGACAAGTTTACATGTTGGGCGCGCAACAACTCGTCGAGGAATGCAAATGCAGCAATTTAAATTGTGTGGTGACATGCGAGGACGACAACAAAAACTGCGTCGCCAAGTGTGCCAAGTGTTTCACCAACCTTGATTGCAACCCAGCACTAAACGAAGTATGCACCGACGGTAACTGCGTAGTCAAACCTTGCACTGACAAGTGCCCCCCCGGCAACAACTGCGGACACTCCGCGTGTGGTAAATCGTGCCCGCCGGTTTGCAAACTTCGTGAGATGTGCGATACAGACGGCAGTTGCGTCCCTATTCCCGAATCAAAGGTATCCGAATGGTTTTCGAAGGAGCTGTTTGATCAGTTGACACCATATGCCGGTATTAGCTCCATCTACGCCGACGATGGCAAACCCTTCTACACGTACGAAGACTTCATGGATGCCATCTCCATAATGGACACGTACCCCAGACCGTACAAAGGATTCGCGAGTTCCGGAACGCTCGAACAAAATAAGAGAGAAATGGCGGCGTTTTTTGCAAATGCTGCTGAAGAGATTGGAACAGGCAGTCCGGCGCCCGCCAAATGCACGCCACCGCCGCCCATGCAGAGCAGACGCAACCGATACAATAGCAGCAGATACTATACTAGCAAAAGTGACGTCGACAGAACAAGTGGCTCGTTGGGTTCTTGCACCGCAACAACGGAGGGTGCTTTACCTGCGTTTAGTGGATCCAACGAGGAGGCGTGCGGTGCGAACCAGCTGCTGGTTAAAAACACCGATGCGGGCAAAACTAACATGGGGTGTAACAACTTTTGTTTGGCGAGTGTCTCATTCACCCCTAATCCTGCACGATCGCTAAATCCGTCGTCGAGCAAGACAAATCTGGTCGATGGCGGGTGCATCTTCAACAGTTTAGTAGCTAATGGAAAACCGGTGGATTCAGGCCAGAGCTCGTACGCATGCGTGTCTTCTTCAGGGAAACTGTGGACAGGCATGCCATCCGATGTTGCGTCGCTAATTACAAACCCAGACACAAAGGACTTATTTACGGTTAACACAGCTACAGCCCAGAGTTTAATGGCGTGTGCCGAGGACGACGGTGACTGCCGATGCTTACCAAACGACTTCGCGTGTCAGTACGTTGGCCGGGGACCCACCCAGCTTACAGGAAACATTAACTACACCGACTGCAGTTTGGTGCTCTACCAAGACCTACGCCTAGTGAAGTGGCCGAATCTGTTAACAACCACCGATAGAACAGCAACTACTCATGAAAACAACGCATACATGCAAAAGTGCATCATGGATGGACATACACTCAACGATTGTAACTCGTTGTTCGCATTTGCTGGAGGGCCGTTACCCGCAGTAATACTTAACACCACGCATTCCGCCAGAGTACTCGCGTGGCTCACAACGCTGTTCTTCTGGATGGATACAGCTAGAAGCGGTAAACAGTTGTCGTGTCACCAGGCCATGCTAAACGATGACCTCGGCTTCTCGTGTGCTGCCTTCATCATCAACGGCAACGGGTGCACTGAAGACCAGCCCAAACTACTGTACTACCCTATTATATGTGGCATACTTAAGGTTGAACCAGGTAAACTGTGTACAACAACTCCAAATTTCGACCCCACCGAATTATGTAAGAATCCGCCTCCTACCAAATGTGAGAGCAACGACGACTGCAACGCTGGCATTCCGTGCAACCTTACCACCGGCGTGTGCACCACACCAACATGCAAGGGAGTTTTTGAAAAAGCATACGAAACGGCTGATGGATCATGTGACACCGAATATCAAAAGTTTAGTATCGGCAAAGTGAAGTGCTGCTGCCCGTACACTACCTACGTTGATAATCCCAACCTGCCGACAACGTGCAGCACGACAAGACCGCCTCCCCCCAGCCATTGCACGTCGTCGAAGTACACCCCCACGTACTCAGACTGGTCGGACTGCTCCGTCACATGCGGCGGCGGCGTGCAAAACAAAACCGTGAGGTGCATGGACGCGGACTACAACGACGCGGAGCTTGGGTGCTGCAGCTTTACCCAGCCGGTGCAGCAAACGTGCAACCAGCAAGTGTGCGTGTGCAATCCAGCATGCACGGATGGCAACGTGTGCATTAACGCGAAGTGTCAGCCACCGCTGCAGTATAACTCATCCACCTTTTACAACAAAAGAGTGTTGCCGGGCGGATCCTACGAAAATGCAGACACGAGTAACCTGTGTCTGCACGGTGGAGACTTGATGTCGTGCAGCGGCCACGGTATCTGTGCAGGCAACGACAACGGCTACGGCACAGCATGGAAGCAAATTATTGGCGCAGACGGTAAATTATCGGTCGAAGGAGGAATAGGGTGTCAACAAACAGAGGAACCGGGGCGAACCCTTTGCAAAAATACCAAGGAGTGGTTCACCGACCCTACTGCAGCGTGCACGTGTTTCGACGGCTGGTCCGGGAATGCCTGTCAAATACCGCCGGGCGGCTCCGAAAACCAGTGGGGTTTTCCTACCGCTGCTAACCTTTCGCACTACAACGAAGCAATAGCGGCTCTAGACTCCGGTACGGCAACAACCTCTGATTACAGCATACTGGCGAATGCAGGTGGAATGTGTGCCCAGGGCGAGAAATTTCATTTGGACCAAAACATGCCGTACGAAATTGACCCTGAAACTGGTTTGGTAAAACTTGATGCGGCTGGAAAACCCATTCAAATTCAAGCCGCTTTTGCGGTGAACCCCATGATGTTTGGCGAGCGCGTCCACCGACCCGGCGAAAACTGGGCCAACCCCAACCCTGGTCTGGACAACCAGTCCGCTGGCAAAGCGTGTGGTAGCTGCTGGAAGCTAAGTAAACAGGGGGGCGACGGCTCCGTAAACACGCTAACCGGCGTGGTAGTCGATCGGTGCGGCGGCAACTGCTTGACGTACCCAACAATGAATTTTACGAATGGAAAATATCAATTCACAGATCCTCAAGGTAAGTTGGTTACTTACTTGCCAGCGGATGTGCCTGTCGAATTCACAAAAGTGGAAAACAGCGGAAGGGGGGTAGATTGGCGTGATATGATCGATAGATTTCAAGATGTAAACGGTGTATATTACGCGCCCTTTTTCAAGTACTTTAAAAATATTGACTGCTCCAACCTTATGTATGACAAGGGAGTACAGCCCGTACCGGGCTTTAAGTCGCCGACATATAACTTTGCTGCTGCTCGAGCAGCAAGCCCGATTGCTGATGCAAATTCCAAAGAGAGTGCGTATCGAAAAACATTTTTCAAGTGGAGGGGGGCCGACATTGTGGACTGGTGCTCGTCCAATGACCACCCGCACTTTGACATTTCGCTCGATGAGCATAAACTGTTATGTCCGGACACAAACAATGGCAACTGCGTGGCGGACACGTGGGAGACTATTCCATGCACCGCCATCGGCTTCAAAAATACAACCGAACCATCAGATATGGGTACGGGTTACTGGCCCAACGGCTGTGACAGAAACGCCTTTCTAAACTGCGGCTCCACTGATGCGATCCCCAATTGGGATGCGAAAAAAATACCACCCCCCGGCCAGTTTGGATACGTTCTTAAATCTCTTAACGAAGGCACGCCACAGGAGCAGTATCGCTGCTGTCCCGCATCGTATGATGGCGCGCAAAACAGTTACCCCACCGAAGAGCAATGTAAAAATGAGTGCGCACATAACAGCGTTAATTACAATACTGCAACAGACCCCGAGACTATAGCTGCTCTATGTAAAAACTATGGGGACCATAGTGACAAGTGTCTGTCCGATGCCCCGCCAGAACCCGTAAAGGGTTGGTATCTAAAAGCAAAAAGTAACGGCGCCGTTCAACAATACCGCTGCTGCCCCAATGCGCCTCCAGGTACCACTAATGTTTATGATACCGAAGATGACTGTAAAGCACAGTGTGCCCAGAATACTCCCAATTACACTACCGAAGGTGACTGTGGGACTTTCAGTGACCACAGTTATGCGTGTCTGCCTCCGCCTGGGCCACCTGGGCCACCTGGGCCACCTGAGGCCGCCAATTACAGTTTAAGAATTAACTATGCAGATAGCACTTTGCGGTGCTGCCCCGTGACAGACTCCTGGAAAATTGAAGGTTCGTACAGCGACGAACAAACATGTAAACAGGACTGCGCCAAAAACGACGCAAGCTACAGAGATGATGCAGTCTGTAATACTAGCATGGCATATACCGATTGTTTGTAATCGTTTTCGGCAGCGATAACATAGAGTTTATTAGCCATTAATAAATCTGTTTTTTTTTGTAGGCGTGCTTAAATAAAAAAGACAATTAAATACATTGGTGTCATGAAACTACCGTTTATTTACTTTTTACTACTTGTTGTCGGAATACTGCCGTTTTTACTACACTGGGTGTTCCACAGCAACAATCAGTCACCGCTGGCGTATAATGTAGTAGTACCGCTGCACCCGTTACGCCGCTCACCTACGGATCCCGAAACTATAGACATCATCACCTTGCACGAAAACTCAGATGACCCCGGACCCACACTACCACCAGACAGTACTCCCGACGAAGAGGAGGAGCAAGTGGACAGCAGTAGTTCCGTTGATCTGAACATGTTGTTGATGAAGTATCGCCCCGTCATCTATCTGAACACATCCGAAAAATACTTTCCCCTCACCATCCAAGAGTTTCTGGCCAGTTCGCAGCTTGTGCGGTGTAACAACAAGACGGTTCTAAAGGACTACGGCGACATCACACCGGAAAACATTGCGTCGTTCAACACCGAGTTCGCCGCGCCCGAAGATCTAATGGTCGAGATACGCGAGTCGGCGCACAATGGACACGACCCACTCACGCTGGCTCAAGTGCCCGTGTACGTCCACGTGTACGACCACCCCGCCACCAACTCGATCGTGGCACAATACGTGTTTCTGTACGCCTACAACGGGGCGCAGCGGATTGCCGGCATGGACTTTGGCGCACACAAGGGGGATGTGGAGCACGTGTCGGTGTTCATCGACAAGACCACGCACGCACTAACCCACATGTACTTTGCGGCGCACAACACGGGCAACGGCCGGTTAGTGCCTCGCGACCGCATCAAGTTTTACCACGGCGGGACGCACCCCGTGGTGTACTCGGCGCGGTGGTCGCACGCCAGTTATGAGAAAAGCGGGAAGTTTCCACAGGGACGCGCGCATACCGGGTCCGTCGTCGACAGTGTCAGTATGTACGACGACATGACGGATGACACGGGCGTGCACTGGCGCCCCAACACCGTGGTCGTGATCGATAATACCACAGGGTGGAACGTGTTTAAGGGTACTTTGGGTGGGGGCAGAGACAGGGGGCCTCGCGCGCCCTCACAGCAAAAGGGGTGGTACGGCAAGGGCTTGTAGGTGTAACCGGTAACATTAAGGTGCTAAAATAACAACAAATAACAACGAGTCCCATGGTGTTATTGCTTATATATGTTAACCAGCGTAGGTGGTCGGTTAACTGACTGAACTGCGGGCGGCGCGCACCGACTGAACGGTACACTCGCGCTCCGCGTTGAGAGCCCAGCGTTTCCACTCGTTCAACTGCGTAACCATCGTATCACCTTGCGCCTCCAATTGTTCAATGTGCGTCTCGAGACGCGTAACTCTAGCTTTTAGTTCAATATTTTCGTTGTGCACGCGGTCAAATAACTCCACCATCACCACAGCACCGCTCACACCGCTCACACCGCTCACCACAGCACCGCTCACCACAGCACCGCTCACCACAGCACCGCTCACCACAGCACAGCTGACGGGATGGTTAACGGGAGGAACATTCGCCATCATAAAATAAATTAAACGAAAAATCACTAATCTTTTGTTATCTTAATTTATTTTATTTAACTTTTTAATTAAACTAACCAAATACGCTAGTTGTACCCCGCGAAAAACGTGTCCATCGCCTCGGCGTAGTTGGGCTGGTTGTAGGTGACCGCGATGGTGTCTCGAAAGGGCGCGGCGCTCAGGGCCATGGACAGTTTCTGCCGCTGCGGCTGGTTGTTCGTGCACACGGCCTCGCTGGGGTAGTAACAGTTCAGCACCTGGTTGTCCGAGCACGGGCGGTCGGGCAGCGGCCGACCGGTCGATCTGTCCACGCCACCGCACACGCTGTTGAAGCACCGAACACACGTGCCGTCAGACAACATGCCGAACTTGACGCTGTCCGGCGAGCCGGCGCTGGCGCCCATGCCGCTGCGAGCCGGTGGAGCCGGCGCCAGCAACGCATTCATCGACAGCTTGCCCAGCCCGATTACCCCCGGTTGTTTCGCCGGCGCATTTTGATCCCAAAAGTTGGAACTCATTCGTGTTTCTTCATTACGACTTATTTTTTTTCTGTCTGTCAAGTAAACACAAAGTAAACCCTCCATGAGTTTCCACGCACGCAAACCATCCCAAGGCGATATTCATGTGCACCACCGACAGCGCCCCGCGGGCAGATCGGCCCGACTCATGACGGCGGAACAGGCCCGGCGACTCAATAGGCCCATGAGCGAGCAGCAGCAAATGGCGTTTAATGCGGCCATGGCCGACGTGGCCCGGCCGTCGGGCGGCTACTCGGGCTGCGGCTACGTCGACTACGACCAGGGCATCGTGTGCCAGAACGCCAACATGCCCAACTACCACCCCAACGCCGAGTCGTTCTTCTCCAACTGGGTGGCCAACGTCGACTACCCGTACGGCCCCGACTTCCCGCAGCCCAACGTCATGGCGGACGGCACGCTCGAGCAGATCATGGCGGGCGGCGGCGGCGGCATGAACCCGTGCATCGACGACTGCTCGTGCGCCAACGACCCGCAGTGCACGTGCCGCAACGCCGACCCCGCCATGCAGTGCGGCTGGCCCAGCGTCGGCAACGACTGCATGGAGCCCGTGCCCAACGGCAAGTACGCCTCGCTCGCCGCCTGCGAGTCGGCCAACTCGCTCGGCTACTACGACCCCTCCATGCAAGCCCGGCGGTGATTTATGATATGCCTAGCATCGATTTAAGCCTGCCGTCTACACTACTCGGAATTAAAAAACTAAAAAGTTCGTATACACACTTCATAATTTTCGTGACAACAGAATCACCAGATGAAGATGTTGATATTTGCTTGAAACACGTATAAGCTTCGGTGAAATGCGTCGTAATGGAGGTCATAGTTAACCTTTTTTCAGTTAAAGGCGTATAAACCTTATAAACAAGTGTGCCTGCGGCCACAATAGCTGCAGCAGCCCCCATCATGTCACTGTATGACATTTTGCCTCCTTGAAGTAGTTTAAGCAAAGGGTTCTTGTCGGCGTCCAAAGTGGTAAAGCTATTAATAAAAGACTTTAGAGAAGACTTGACAAAGGCGTACGTGTCGCCCGCCGCGTCGCCCGCCGCGTCGCCCATTCGCGAAACGATGCCGCGACTCTTTTTATCGTGCTCATCCATTTCCTGGATGGCGTTTCGACGTATCTCGGTGAGGTCGCGCTCAATACACTTGTTCTGCGCGTCCATTTCGCACTTGGTGAGCCCGTCGGCCGTAACGAGCGTGCTGCAAAAGGCGCGCCGGTCCTCCACCGAGTCCTCGGGAAACATGCTGTTGACACTGTCGCACGACACGTCGGCGCGGGAAATGCTCAGCAGCCGCGAGTTGATCATGGCGGCGTTCTGCACAATGTCGCGCAACAGCCCCAGTTTCACGCGCACCTCGCGGTCGTCCGGGATGGTGGTGACCTGTACCCTTTGTTGCTGGCGCAGCATTTTGCGCGGCATGCACTCATCGCCTTCGCTGTTGAACACGTTGGTGCCCAAGTCGTCGGGGCACAGCTCCTTCGCCGGGTCGCACGCCACCATGCCCACGGGGCAGTCGCGGCCCACGTACGCGCGGTCCGTCAACCCCGGGAACTGCGGCGGCGCCTCGCTCGTATCATCATCGTCGTTGCCGCCATTATTGTCGCCGCCATCATTGTCGCCGCTCCCCGACGCTTGTGTGGACGCATCTTCGTTGTCGCCACCCGCGTCGTCCGCGAACACGTTTTCGACCCCGCTGCTGTGTTGCGACGACGACTCTTGACGGGAGCGTCCGCCCTGGTTTCTCTTCTCCGCGGCGAGCATCGTCTCGAGCTCCGCGATCTTTAGTTTCATCATTTGCAGTCGTTGCTCGATATCGGAAGCTGCCATCCGCGTGGTGTCCCAACTTTTTACCTATATAAGTAACATAATAATTTTACGCTTTTTGCACCTTTTTAATAAACCAGCATTAATAGCCGTTCCGCACTCACACTCACTCGTCCACTCCATCATTTTTGTAAAACATAAAACATGTTTCCGTTTGGCTTACAGTGCGGCGACGAGCAAGCCGCGCCACCCAAGAACAAGAAAGCACGAGTGCAGGAGGCGCCCAGTCTCCGCCTCTCCACCATCCCCAGCATACCCGCAGGCGCCGCCAGAGTGGGTGCGACCTACGAGGTGCCCGTCGCCGCGTTGCCCGTGGGGTGGCAGCAGGCGGCATGGTTTCTGGCGCTGTCGCTCATGCCTCGCGCGAACCCCAGTTGCCCGCTGAAGCCGCAGCCGCTGCACACAGCCTTTGCGGAGAGCGACACGCTGCACCTGCCCCGCTTCTGGGGCCTCGCCAACTGTGGCGCCGCGGTGGAGGCTCGAGCCGCGGGCGACGACATGAGCGCCGACGTGTCCTTTGCGGCGACCCTGAACCAAGTGCAGGTCAAAGCTACCACCGCCGCCCTCAACTCCTTGCGCGGCGTGGGTGGCGCCATGCTGGTGCTGCCGTGCGGATTCGGCAAGACGGTGTGCGCGCTGTGGCTGGCGGTGCAGCTGCACGTGAAGACGCTGGTGATTGTGCACTCGGAGGCGCTGGCGGACCAGTGGCGCGAACGCATCACCACGTTCATGCCCGGTGCAGTGATCGGGCGCATCCAGCAGGATACCGTTGTCACCGAGGGCTGTGCCGTCGTGGTGTGCATGATCCAGTCGCTGGTCAAAAGGGTGTACGCCGCGGGGGTGCTGGCGTCGTTCGGGCTGGTCATCGTGGACGAGGCGCACCATGTTGCGGCGCCGCTGTTCTCCAAGGCGCTGGGGAAGTTACCGGCCAGACACGTGCTGGGGCTGTCTGCCACGCCGGACCGAGCTGACGGTCTGGGCTGTGCGCTCGAGTGGTTCATGGGGCCCGTGGCGTTCCGGGCGACGCGCGATGTGGAGCACGTGGACGTGCACATGCACACGTACGCCACGGGCGCGCAGAAAGAAGTGCTCAACCGCAAGGGAGACCCGATGTGTTCCACCATGATCACGAACCTGTCGGCGGACGGCGCGCGCACCGTTGAGATTAAGGAGCTCATCGGCGAGCAGATCGTGACGGGGCGCAACATCATGGTTTTGAGCGATCGGCTGTCCCACCTGGTCGCGTTGCACAAAATGCTGGTGGAGGATTACCCGGACGTGCTGATCATGCAAGTGGTGGGCGGCACCAAGGCGGCGGAGCGCGACCGCGGCTTTGAGCTGGCGCGTGTTATCTTGAGCACGTACCACTACGCGTCCGAGGGCATCGACATCCCCCGGCTGGACACGCTGGTGTTGGCGACGCCGCGCGGCACCATCGAGCAGAGCGTCGGCCGCATCCTCCGCCCCTTTGCCAACAAGCAGTCGCCGCTAGTAATCGACGTCAAAGACCCGTTCTCCATGTTCGAGGGCATGTCGTGGAAACGGCACCGCTACTACACGTCCCAGAAGTACACCATTGTGTTTAAGTAATATTGTTGTGTTTAAGTAATATTGAGCTAATATACTTACTTGTAATATAAAATACATGACTCCACTAACCACTAATAACACACATGCCACCACCGGGTTTCGAGGCGACAGCGGGCTGTGACGTCGGCCCTGCTGCTGTCCGCTGGCGTTTGGTCGGAGGAGGGGACAATACGTTTTGTTGGCGTTTGAGCGCGGGTACGGCTGGCACAATTGGCGCGATGGGCACAATGGGCGCACTGGGCATGACCGTAAAACTCTTTAATTCGAAAATCATCTGGGCGATGTTGTACGGCTGCGCCAGTATTTTAGCGGAATACATATACTTTGCTAAAAAGTCTCGCGATTTATCGTTAAAGTTCAATGCTGCAGGTACGGACCCTGGTTCAAAGAGTACACTAAAGTTGTTCCAACATAGATTGTTCAGGGCAAGCCACCCGTACACGTCATAATTGCGTAGCAGTAGCATAGCGTAGCCATCCCAGTTAAATGTATACGTGCTCTCGTCGTAGAACGCAATTAAGATCTCGCGCAGCTGATCCGTCGGGTTTACGATTACTCTCGCGTAATTTTCGCCTAACTTTTCGGCGACACGATGTAATCGGTTGGGCATGTCTACACGCGTCTGATTCACCAACAATTTAGCAGTGAGCGCATCTAAAACTTGCGCGCCCGACGATCTTGCAGCGGCCGCGTTGGATATCACGTCGTGCGCGTAGGAACAGAGGAGCGAGTAGGCGGCGGGTTGTTGCACCAGAGTCTGGAAATGGGGCCAAGTATATACTACACTTGCCCAATCACGGGGTTCAACCGCTCGATCCCAGTCGATCAACCGAACGTGTGTGCCGTCGTAAACGATATTATCCTGCTTAATGTCGTAGTGAACGACGCCCTGATTGTTCAGGGGGACGATGCCGTTGGTTAAAAGGTCTGTCATCGACTCGTTAAATTCGGGGAAAGACCAGCGACGGGTCGGCGGCGCAGCAGAAAACGTATCAATGGCGGTGGAAAACGTGACACCACCGTCGAGGATCTGCATCGCCTGTAGTTTATCCAGTTCGGCTTGCGTTTGCACTGCTGCTGAAGTCATTCCGTTCAAGGGACGGGTACAGTACTTTTCGAATTCAACAAGGTCGTCGGTCTCCAGCGGCGCGGGCGTGCACGGCTCGCCAGGCACAATAAAGTATTTGTCAGCGTTGCGGATGTACACAAGTGCCGGTCGAAGGACGTGCACGACAAAGTCAGACTCCGATTCGGAGTTGTCTGCCATACCCAACTTCGTTACATGGTTAGCAGGACGCACTGTGTTGTTTTGACACCTTAACGCTGGTCGAAATGTACATCCTACCGAACCACTGGCGAACGCTTTGCCGCCTCTCAACGTGCGCGACGTCCTCGTCCGTTGAGGCGTTCTTTTCGTGGTACGACCCGGTCTGTGTGAAGGCGTGCGGTGTTGTCGTTTGGAGCGAGGCGTGGTATTTTTGCAGCGTCGCGAGCGTCGCAAGGTGCTGTGTTTTTGCCGTGGCGTGCAGTGTTGTCGTTTGCTGCATGGTGTGTTTTTTTTTAAGCGCGTCCGTGACGTTGTTGTTGTTACAGTGGATGATGCACGTCGCATTTCCCTCGTTTTATGAATATACAAATAAAAAAAGTGAAGCTGTTTTAATACAATTTGTATTTATAATTACTACACCAGCGCAAACGGGCGAACCCCCACTGTCCCGAGTGCCGCACCGCCATTGTGGCTTCACCGTCCGCTCGACCCGTTTCCGGCAAGCACACGTCTCGAACCGGCAAGTAGAGCAAACGCAAAAAAAGGTATTAAAAGAGGCGATACATAAAATACGATTATACTATCAAACTTCAATACAATTAACTTCAGTTGATGGTACATCATCATGAATCCAGTCCGCGTAGGCTAACGTTAAATCATCCTCGGTACAGTACGCGTCGGCTGACGTTACATCTTCCACCGAAGGACTCATGGGTGGTAGAACAATCGAACAGGCGATCAGCGTATTCGTACTCCACATTGTACTTGATTCTGTAGATGTAGTTGTAGATAGAGTCGTTCGATGTGCCGGTACAACTGTATGTGCGGGTGTAGTAGTCTTGGCACGCTTCGGATACTTGGACGTGTTCTTCCAGTTGCTTGCGTTTAGTCCTTGAGGAACATAGGAAAGGCCACGAACAATAGTGACGTTGCCATGCCACGTCAGATGAATCATGAGAAAATAAAGTAATGATATTTTTTATTACATACACTTGCACATGGACAATTTTTTTAAAATCATATAATAAACAAAAATGAAAACGCCTCGACGCAAACAAACCTCGCGACGCAAACAAACGCCCCGACGCAAACAAACGCCTCGACGCAAACCAACCTCGCGACGACGCAAACAAACCTCACGACGCAAACAAACGCCTCGACGTTTACGCGGCGGTATGAACACACCAACTAAAGCAGTACTTGGTGTCGGTACAGTTGCTTTAGCTACATATGCTGCAAATAAGTATTATGAACCTACCGAAGCAGAAAAAACAGCAGAAAAAAGCAAGAAAAATGAAGCAAAGCGGCAACAGTGTCAAACAAGAGTGCAAACACATTTAGGTTCAGTGGCTGAACTTGAGCATCCTAAAAAAGTGATACTGGTTTTAGACAGTAAACCAAATAATGATAGTATAGATGTTATAAATCAATTAGAACCACATACATTTACACAAAATTTGAGCGCCAGCACTGAAGAATGTCTACAATACGAAACCGATAGCACTATTTACATTGACTTACTTACCGGCAGTAATAGTTTTGATAATTTGTTAAAAGTAGCTTCAATTATTAAAGCCCATGGAGGATTAAACTTAATTCTTTTAGTTTTTGAAGACGAATTTAGACCTATTGTGAACAGTTTGAGTTTTAAACTTGTTCAAAAGGTATTTGCCCGTATTCCGGTCGTTGTTGTTCGCACAAATGTTAGGTTAGAAAATATTCCGAACGTAACTAACTTTAGACCATTAGGTATCAACTTTAAAGCCGAAACGCGAGGCAGCTATAAGCAAAATGATCGAATTACGCTACTTAATGTCAAAGAACTAAAGAACTTGGTTGACCAGCATGGACAAGAAAAGACGGATCCTATTGAAGAAGACAATATAGTTAATTTTGCAACTGAATACATGAATTGTAAGTAACATCATAACAAGCCGAAATTAATTCTATGGTTAAACATAAAGTCCTTTTGTGCAATAATGGAGAATGTGGTTGCCATCTCGCAAACAACGGCCAGCGACCTCTACCCCGAACAGGGGCTCAACACCCAGCCGCTCCACGGCGCAAACTACAACATCTACACACAGTGCAGTGCGTGCAACCTAATACCGACGCCGCACTGGGCGTACGGCGTGTGCAGCACCGAGACGCTGCGCAAGTCCGCCAAAACCAACTTTTTCAACGGGCGATCCGTCGGCGACTTTCGCATGACGGGCTCCGACGAGCTGGTCAACATGGTGGGACACTACGTGCCCGCGGCGCAGTTGAAGCGCGTAACAGAGTGCGACATACGTCAACCGGCTGCTCAACGGGGCACCGGCTGGCAGAACTACAACATCTCCTCCACTTGCCCCAATTAACCAAATAAAATGTAGCGTTTAATGTAAAAACAGACACCCCCCCCACACCCCCTTCCAACTCCCAACACTACAATGAACACATGGATCTGGGGACCGCCTACCTGGAAGGTGCTGCACACCCTGTCCTTTTCGCCGCGGTGCGCGGAGTACGCGACGGAAGTCTCGACGTTTCTGTTTGCTTTAGGCCACGTGCTGCCGTGCGTGTTTTGCCGCGACTCGTACAACGACTATGCGCGGCAACTCGAAGAAATATCCGTCATGTCGCTGCGAGACACCATACGCGCGTCCGCACTAAGCAGCTGGATGTACAAGCTGCACGAAATGGTCAACGACAAGCTGAACTACCAGGCGCTGAACGAGCTGCACGTCGACCCGTCGATGATCACGCTGCTGCACAAACGCCAGATTTCGCTACAGTGTCTGACGAAGCGGTTCATTGTTCGCCCCATTGCGTTCTGCGACGGCGATGTGTGGGACATGTTGAAATACTTTGCACTCAATATGGATAACCGCATAGAGAAAGGAGATGTGCGGCGGGAGCACCCGGACCTTATCGGGTGGTACACTTTTATACAACTGCTCCCGCTCATGATCACCATTGCGGGGGGATCGCCTAGTCTAGTGCGCCGCCTGAGCATGTTGCCGCCGCTCATGCTGGCACGCGAACGCCCCTTTTTTGACATTGTCGGACAAAATTGCTGCTCCACGCCGCACAGCGATGACGTGTACAAGCTGGCCATGGCGCGGGAGTGCAAGGACGGATCATGCAAGTAGATTTCTTCGTTTTGAAAACAGCGCCGAAAGCAGTAGCGCTGCACAAATGAAGACAATGACGATGAACAGTATGTCTACAAGGTAAGTCGCGTCCGCGTGTGCGCCCGTGTGTGCCGTGAACATGTGTCTAAGTTTTTGTGGCAGTTTACCGTGTTTGGGAGCCCCCGCCTTGGTCCCAACGTCGTGTAAGCCCTTGGACGCGCCGTGGTTGAGCGTGAGCACCGTTTTGGGTTTGTTTTTTGTCTTGACTTTTTTACTTGCGGTTAGGAGGTAGACAGGAACCGTGTCGGGTGCGTGTTCGTCGCGGGCCGTCTGCTTCTGTTTCTGCTGCCGACTCAGAAAGCCGAAGAGTTTGTGTGTGGAGATGCGCGGGTCTTCCACGCTGATGTGTAAACTCCCACATCCAAGCGCTGGTTCAACAATCCAGTGGTCTTGTGTGTACCCGACGATGGCTGCGACCCTACATACAAAAGGACTGGCGGCGGGTGCGGTTACAGGTAAACACATTTCGAGTTCGCGCGTGTTTAAAAAAGCGATTAGCTCGCAATCGACATGGAGCGTACACAAAAGTGCACCACGGCTGACGAGCTCTTGTTTGATGTCGTGTATCGGGCTGTTCACCAGCGCGTACGACACGAGCACCCCCCCGTCGGTGTACGACGACCGCACCAAAGTCTCCAGTGATGTGATTTGTGTTCCATTTTTTGTGACAGGTGTGGTAGTTGTTGTAGACGTGGGTGATAATGGTGGTAGTATCATCTCTCGTTTTACTTTTTCGCCGTTGATGCGTGATGCAATGACGGATTCCACGATGTTGGTTGAGTTTCGGATATCGATGGCGGGCGGTGGCCACGGAAAATGGTCGGCACAGTTCCACGTGTTGGTGTTTGTGTTGGTGGGTCTGGCACCCCGCGGTTTTAGAAAAGCCGGTACATCGTCAATAACCGTGTCGTGCGATATTGACGTGTCGGCCAAGACCGTGTTACCTAGCTCGGTATGAAGCACCACAGACATTATTATATTGGACGGCTTTACAACCTTATACTAAAAAAAGTAACCTTTTGGGTATACACTCAAACGTAGTACTAAATATTATATACGCAGTGAATAAACAATATCTCCATGACGTCGTCGTCACCTTTATTTTATGTCTTGCACGACGTCAATGCAAACACGTACTCACGTACGCTCATCCCCAACGACAACATACAAAATCTTCACACCTTGTTCGAAGTCCGCCCGCGGTGGTTTAACCGTACCAAAACGGCATGTGATCGCATTGGAGTTACGATGATCAGTTTTAAAGACGCGACGCCACACACTGAAATGGTCTCTTTGCGTCACGCAAACAAACGCGTACAACGCGCCGTCAAATGCATCGACGAGGATTTTCTAAAGTCACTTAGCGGCGGTGGTAAACGTAAAAAAAAAAGTGTTTTTCCGAGTTACAATACCATCAGTACCATGGCAAAAGGAGTCCTTGTGGGAGTCGCAGTAGAGAAATACGGAAAAACAGCGTATAATCTATATATAAATAAAGATCAAAAAGCTGTAGACGAACAAAACAAAACTTGTTTAAAGGACTTAATGACAGCTTTTGGAGATCAAAATGTTTTGAACGGGTATAATAATTATACTATACCACAAATTAGAAAGGCGTGTGAACCTTTGCAACAACAGCAACAACAGTCATTTAAATTTCCAAAAACATTGATAGGAGGAAGAGGAATATTTTCGTTTGATAAAAACCATATAATAAAAGAACAAAAAGGGAGTTGCTCCGAGTTTATCAATGAAATCACATGTTTATATATTCTAAAAGACTATAATATAACCCGTAAAATAATAGATTCTTACGTTTGCATGACATCAACGGCGCTTAATAGCAAAGTAACATACGCGTTTCTTGTAACAAATCTTGTAAAACAGATCGCTACATTAGATACTACACTTCTTGATTTTATTAAAAAGGAAAATATAACAGCACAAAAACGAAATGATATTGTCAGTACACTTCACAAAATATTTGAGACATTAAAAAGTAGTTTTATACACCATACAAATTTAAAGTTAAATAACTTTATTGTAGATGAACATTGCAACACGATATGGGTCGATAGCTTTCGAGGAGCTCAACACAACAAAGCGATAAACTTTAATAACAATTTATTATTATTTATAGAACAAAACCAGGACACTGATGAACAATCTAAAGTGTCTATACTAATGACTGAGTTCAAAGATTCATTAACTACGTCATTCACGAATTTAAAATAATAAAGATATCAAATTCCAACATCTTCATTGCCAGTTGGATGGAAGGTGGCCCGCACAAGTGGTTCCTATCCATATGTTTTTGCCCTTGAGACTGCGACCGCACGGCGCGCACTTGCCCGTCAACCGCGCGTGCTTCTTCAATGTTTCGGTGACGTTGCTTTCGCTGGCGATGAAAATGTCCAGCACGTCACGTGTCTGTGACGACGAGTCCCGCAACAACACTACTGGTGGCGTTGCAACATTTTGCGTCCACGACACTACCACGTGAGCGCCAGCAATCGTGTTGGGCCATTTCGCGGCTCTTGTGGACGACGAGCACACGCCGTGCACCGCCAGACAGTGGTTCTGCACAATGTCGCCGAGCGCCTGTCGACCCCGACCCGCCAGCCCGCCGCACCGCGAATTCTGGTAGAACAAAGTAAACCCGTCAGCAGTGTTGCTCGTTTGAGTCGGCGTGACGTTCGAGTCGTCGTGCATCTTGGTGGCGATGCGGATGGACACGACGCGCGCATCTTCGCGTCGCTCGTTCAAACTCTTTAATAAATTAGACATGTACAGCCTCCAATTGATAAAAGTGGCGTCACACGGCGTGGACACCACTCCGTGAAACAGCGCCGAGGTCAAATGCTGATGCTTCGCCGCGATGGCGCACCGGAGGTTGTGCAGCACCGCACACACAAACTCGTATTTGTCATCGGCGGACAGTTCGGCGCGCGCCACCATCTGCTCACAAAACGCATCCAGCTCGTCGTGGTGCAGTAGCGAGTTGCACACACTGGACACGCGAGCACACGGGTGTGTCGGGTCGAGGGTGACGACGCCGCTGTCGCGCAACTCATCCATGAGCCGCTGGGTGTGCGTGACCTCGAACGCCTCCACGCCGCGCAGTGCCCGATACAGTGTTTTCTTCTGTTGACGCAGGTCTTCGCGCAGGCTCTCCATACCCACCAGCATCGCGGCGCCGCGGTGCGTGGTGTGCACATCCATCGCCGTGAACTCGCGCCTGTAATTCTTCTGGTGTTTGGAGCTCCTGTAAAACGCGCGCGGGGGCAGGGCGTGCACCGCATCATCTTGCAGCAGCAGCACATCGAACGCAAACATGTCCAGCAGCCGAAAGTCCAGACAGTTGAGCACGCGCATGACTTGTTTTTTCTTGCTGCCGCCGCAGCCCAGTGCGCTGGACACAATATCGTCTGTTCGCATCAACTCGTACTGTTTGGTGTGCAGTAAGAAGTCGTCCAGCAGAATTTGGCGCTCTTCGATGGAGTACTGGGCCACCGCCGAGGTGAGCTGCACGTAAACGTTTCGGTACGCCGTGTAGGCATGCAGCACTTGACGCAGCAGGTGCGAGTACGAGTCGTACACCGGCGAACACGGTGCCTGCCAGTCCATGTTGTTCGCCCGCCGCGTCTCCTGTCTGGTTACCGCTAGCTGCTCAATCTTGGCATTGGTCTGTACATGTTGCAGCAGCGGGAACATCGGCAGCCGCTTGATTTGCTGGAGGAAAAACAAGGGCATGCGAGCCATTTGTGGTGCAAGTGCAGAGATATCGCCGCACGAGTACGAGTACTCGAAAATTAGAGTGGTCACATCTTGCGGCAGTTGTTCGAGGGCGCATCTTCGCCGACCGAGGGTGTCGTTTCGCGGTGGAGCAACATGAGGAGGCATGGCAATATGAGGAGGCATGGCAACATGAGGAGGCATTAGATGTGTCGCATAATATTTACTCTTTTTGAGTGCCGATGCCCGTGGAGCCTCTGGCGCCGCTGGACGGGCCCGTTTCCGAGCAGATGAGCAGTAGTGGTTTTCATTGCATTCCACGGAGAGACACACACTGCCGAGACTCGTGTGCGCGCCGTGCCGCCGCCGCCACGACAATAAGTGATCCAGTTCAACTTTTTTTGCCGTGGTCAACGTGTCCATACGCAAATGCTTTTCCTGGGCGTGTGCAGGTAGGCGGTCTGGCGCCACCAGTTCAGCAATGCGCGCCCGCATGTACCCCGCTGCCGGGTACGACTGTTTGTCTCGTACCTGCACCAGTGCATTTTCTTGTTTGATAATATCGAATTCGGTTGCCAGTACCGTTTTACACTGCAGCCGCCGGGTCGACGCTTCTAGATTGCGCGACAGTATCCACAACGTGTGTCCCAACCCGTTGACGCCCTCGCGACTTAAAAACAGAAACAAGTCATGCTTCGTGCGGGTCAGCGCGTACGGTTGCAGCAAGTACATCCATGGCGCATCCCCGCCGTGGGTTTTCACGATGAAATAAGCGATGAGTGTTTTTTTAATGGTTGTGTTACCCAAACTGTACACGAACGGCTTGAGGGACACGAAATCGTTAATTGTGTCCATCACAGTGTACGGGAAGGTAAACGTCATTAGCGCTTTTAGCTTAATGAGTTGAAATTCATAATTTAAACAAATTTTTTAATTCTTCTGTATGTGATAAATATATTTGGTAACCCCCCTTGACGTCATCAATACACCATGAATATCATGTCACTTGATGCGGCGTACGGCAACGGGACCATTAACGACATGCACACTAATGACCCCACTAACAATGGTAGCGAGGATGATACGGTCGTGACAAACAAAATTAAACCCATGCAACAACTTGCCGACAGTGAGCTCAATTTACAAAACAAGAACACCGTTACGGGCTTTTCCAAATTACCACCACTACCGTCCGTACAACAACCACGCGCACCGCCCCAGTCGCCGCAGCAATACCAACAACCGCACCCCCAGCAATACCAACAACCGCACCCCCAGCAATACCAACAGCCACACCCCCAGCAATACCAACAACCGCAGCAACCACATCCACAACAACCACATCCGCAGCAACCACATCCACAACAACCACATCCGCAGCAACCACATCCACAACAACCACATCCACAGCAACCACACCCACAGCAACTACACCCACAGCAACCACCACACCCACACGCGCAACATCCACAACAACCACATCCACAACAACCACAGCAACCACCCCCACAGCAACCACATCCACAGCAGCAACCGCATCGGCAACACCCACAGCAACCACATCCACAACATCCACAGTACCCGCCGCCGCAACAACAACTGCCGCGGCGACAACCACCTGTACCGTTACACCCGCAGGCGGATGCAACAAACACACAACCACGAGGGGCAAGCGGGAGAAGCAGCGACCAGCGGTTTGTACGTTACGACTCGGAGGTCAAAGACGAAGAGTTTGTAATGGAAAAACGGGTGACGTTAAAAAAGGGTCTGAACACGGAGAAGAACAAACGTATATTGTTTTTTGTTGTAATCGGGTTATTCATGGCGGCGGGTATTATTTTAGCTGTTTGTGTTTCCCGAAAAAAAACCAAGAAAAATGGAGGTTTGAAAACTAGCGCCGGACAACAACCGCCCGTGCCAACATTTATTGGGGGCGGCAGCGGGGTTCCCGTTGCAAAATGGAGTGACAGTGTAAGTATGTTTCTTAACGAAAAGTAAGTTCTAACGAATAAAATATGATCCATAAGGTAAATGAATAAAACAGTGCAATCACACGTGAGCGCGCATCGACAACATCGTGGAACGTCGCGACAATCGCGCCAACATCGTAAAGGCTCGCGCCAACATCGTGGAGTGTCACGACAGTCGCGCCAACATCGTGGAGTGTCACGACAGTCGCGCCAACATCGTGGAGTGTCACGACAGTCGCGCCAACATCGTGGAGTGTCACGACAGTCGCGCCAACATCGTGGAGTGTCACAAAAACCCCGGAAACGGTCGGAACATAAAATTCGCGCAGGCGCAGGCGCAGCACCCGAAGAAAGCAAGGTTATTGCAAAAGGTGGAGTAGGGTGTGTTGTAAAACCTGCGTTACCCTGTTTTGGTAATGCGAGACGACATAACTTTGTTACAAAAGTGGGCAGGAAAGAAGCATCTACAAACGAATGGAACAAGTATGAGATAATTCGACCACAACTAGAATCTATTACTAACCATGAAAAGTACTTTCAAGCACCTGTTGAAATGTGCGATTTAGATATTACTGCCAGCGAATTGAGTAATTTAACGAACGACTGTAGGCATCTACTACAAAATAATTCAAATAAACTGCTCAACAAAGAAGAGTGGACTGGTCTGCAAATTGGTTATGGTGGGCCCACCATTCAAGATCACACAACACGTGGCGATATTCCATTTGGAAATTTTCACTTATCAATGCTTGACCTGCTGGAAAATGGAATCGTGCAGCTAAACGAAAAAGGGATAAATCATAATGATATAAAACCAAATAATGTTGTGTACGATGGCACGCATGTTCGCCTCATCGACTGGGACCAAGTGATACACCGTCGAAATAGGAACTACATCCGTAGGAAATGTCAAACGGCATGGCAAGTACCCATTGCATACTCGCTTATGAACGACACTTCACTCCAAATAATACAAAGAAACACGGATTCAAAAGAAGTGTTAGCGCAAAACCTTACAGACATATGTACACCTAATAGTAAACAATTAGAAACAGCAGCTGCAACGTACGCGGGTGAAGCACAAACGATGGAAGACCGTAATCTAGCCCAAATGACGGCAGTTGTTGAAAAATTTTATACCTCGTCACCCCCAAAGTTTAGGAAAGAAGAATACCAGGAATTACTGCGTAAAAACCTAGACATTTATGGCTGGCTACTTATAAACAATTACTGTTGGGCCAACTTTAGTACTATATTCTCTAATAAAGACCAACAAAAAAACAGTGATTCTTTTCACACTGCCGCCAAAGAATTTTTAATGGAATATATGTATACGCCTAGCGTGCTTGTAGAACCCTATAACATAGAAGAGATGATTGCAGAGTATCGCGTTTTTACTGGACTCCCTCACGAAGGCACCTATTTTCAATCGACTAATCGGATCGCAAACCTACGATTTGATGAATCAAGCAGCGTCGAAGCGCCGTTAACATACGCGTGGTATTATAATAACGAACGAAAAGGTACTTTAAAATGTTACAAGTGCGCGATACCGGAATGTGCCACTACATCTTGTTTAACATTACCCGTATGCATGTCCCATCTATCCACCACGTACGGCGTTGAAATCAGGCCCACAACATTACTACGTAGGGATGCACAAACATACAACCTAATCTTAATGAACTTTAATGGTCTTTTCGCCCTGAAAGCATTTAAAAGTGGCGATTTTATTCTGCCGTATATTGGGAAAAAGTTAACACAAGATCAACTAAATGCTTTATATTCGGGTAAAGAAGTTGGGCCATATGTTACCGAAGGAACAGATTGTTATTACGACTCGGCGGAGATTAGAGGCGCGGGGAGTTGGGCCAACACGTGCGCACGCAACCAAAAAGTCCGTAAACTTAGAAAACATAATGGTGGCGAAAGAATGTCAGATGTCACTGGTGTAAAAAACGCAGAATTGCAGAGTTACGTTAACCACCCCGATGCATATCCCAACATAATCGCAACAATGGATATTGCAATCGGCGACGAAATATTATTAGACTACGGCGAAGAGTACTATAAAAGCGACAGCATACATCGCCTGCACAGCACCAAGTGTGACGTGTGTGTGGCTGATGAATAATACTTAATTTATTCTCTGGAAGTAATATACAAATGCGACGCCAAGGAGGTGGTGCTGATAAAAGCCGGCTGCACTACGCCACACTGTCCACGTACAATGATGATTACGCAGGTGAAGAAGAAAACGACAACTACATGGAGCAACAACCGCTTGTCTACTTCTCGCCGAATGCTCCGGTGGATGATGAGCTGGCGCCGGTGAAACCACGAGCAACGCCGTACACCGAGTACCCGTTACGCTGCAGTGTGGATTATGCGGCGGGTACAATCCGGTGCATCAACAACGAGAGTCGGGGCGGTCTGTACCGTAACACCAGTATTGCGGCGCCCCCGCCAGTTGTGGTGTACCCCTTACGCGAGGTGCAGGCGTCGTCCAGACCTGGTGGTGTGGGTGGCGCGTCGCTGTTCTCGCCGTCGTTCCCCGTGCCACAGGAGAATTTTAACTACGTCGTGGGCCGTAACGTAATTCCCCAACGCGCGGACTCGCCGCTGAACCGCATCCTGTCTCGCCAAGCGCTAGGGCCGTGGCAGCTGGTGGGTGCGGCCATCACGGATAAGCCAGGCGACACGGCGAGTAAGGACCGCACGATGCTGGTGTACGCGCAAAGTGTGGACTCGGCCCGGAACAGGTACAACTACCGAATCGTGGACAACAACAGCGTGCCGATCGACATTGGTGAAAAGATTGCTTGGAAAGACGACCACGCACCACTGCACGTGCCCGGCTATCCGAACAAGTACCGGCTGAAGCTGTACGGTACCTTCCGCGACTAACTAAATAAACACACAACTTTCAAACTGGGATGGTGGAAAATGATGTCCGACGCATCACTTTATTCAACAACAGGACTGAAAAGACGCGGCGCGGGTTCCGCCAAGTCGGGCTCTATATTCATGGCCGGGATTTCCAGCCCTTTTTCTTCAAAACCCTTTTCGAAGACGGCAACTTGTGTGCGCGAGGTGCGCGCGTGTTTCATGATGTTGTTGAGCTCCTCGTTGCGGTACAGCTGCGGCACCTTGTCGGACGAGATGAGGTGCGGGTACGCCCATTCGTACATTGTGATGATGGCCAGATCGTGCTCCTTCAACTCTTTGGACGCCACCTTTTTGCAGTACAGCAGCGCTTCGCTCTCGGTGTCAAAGGCGGCCCACACACATACGCCCGGTTCGATGTTGGGCGACTTGGCGAGCATCGCCTCGTAATCCTGCATCACGGAGACGACGGCGTACTTCTGGTTGCGCACGTCTGCTTCGCGCACCACGGGCGGCACGGGAACTCCGCCGACTTGTAGTTCGTGCGACTTTTCGGTCCAGCACTCGTCTTCGCTTTCGGGGCATGTACTGACCGGCGGCAGCAACGGCACCATCGACGTTTTTTCGATCGCGCGTGGTTCCATCGAGGGGTGTTCGATCGCGACCGGCTCCAGTCGCGAAAAGTCGCTGATTTCCGTACACTCTTTGGATTCTTCGACGCCGCCTTCGTCCTCGCCGCTGCCGCACTGCCCCTCTTTGGATTCTTCGACGCCGCCCTCGTCCTCGCCGCACTGCCCCTCTTTGGATTCTTCGACGCCGCCCTCGTCCTCGCCGCTGCCGCACTGCCCCATTAGTGCCGCTTGGAGGTGGTCGAGCGATGCTGGCTTTCTATCTCGCGTCAACTCCTGTTTGTGCAGTAAGAACTCCTCGGTGGTTTCTTGGATGATCTGTTTGTGTGTCTCCAAATTCCTGTTCACCTTTTCCAGATGCGGCGTTAAATCGGTAATCATGTCTACGGGTATGGTATACCATGCGTGCGTGGAACTAATACGCAGCGAGCACGAGGAGCGCGGGTCAGCCGCTACAATGCGGGCGCCATGGGCGGATGCATCTTCCACGGACGCAAACAGGCCCAGCAGTCGAAAACACGGCTTCAAGGACTTGGGGTGCAGGTTTAAGTTGGCCGTGTTCCATAAAAAAACACGTTGGTCGTCGGCTAAAAACGCACGCGTGTAGTCCGTGGGGTCATCCAGGGTGGAGGCGCCGCCTGTCAACGTTGCTTCACGGCGACGCATGCTCTCCCCCGCCAAGCCGCCATTATTCCCTTGTTTTAAATCCGACTCAAACCCTCGACCACTCATCCGTTTTTTATTTGTAAGCCCTTTATTATAAATTATAATGTATCAATATAAACAAAAACAAACGCAAGCAATGGAACGTTATCCAGCGATGAACGTCGATGAGGGCATACGCATCGGATCACATGGACTGACCATAGACGATCAACAACAACTTATACACGAATTATACGCACACCAGCAAACGCAGCAACGCCCGCAGCCGCAACCACACCAGCAAATGCAGCAACGCCTGCAGCCACAACCACACCAACAAATGCAGCAACGCTCGCAACCACAACCACACCAGCAAATGCAGCAACGCTCGCAGCCGCAACCACACCAACAAATGCAGCAACCACACCAACAAATGCAGCAACCACGAG